>Ga0316220_1000484_pt1 | contig 57270 bp, 29 predicted proteins | sample TBH18005metaG_FD_203632 | JGI IMG/M metagenome (GOLD analysis project Ga0316220, IMG submission 203632) | Freshwater microbial communities from Trout Bog Lake, Wisconsin, USA - TBH18005 | ecosystem: Environmental > Aquatic > Freshwater > Lake > Hypolimnion/Profundal zone | place: USA: Wisconsin... | reverse complement strand
CCATCAGAGCTTTCCGCAACTCTCCGACAGAGGATGTTGCGCTTGGAGTTGACGCCAGACGTAGCCAGGCGCACTGCCAAAGCGGTAGATGACTACCCGCAGTCCAAGACGCTGGCGCGACTGCCGAGCCCCTCCCGACTTTTCGCGCTTTGCCATCGTCTAGCGATCCGAACTGGTCACTGTTACAGCCTACTAGGCTGTTATGTGGTCGCGCCTTCGGCGCTGAAACCCAGATCCGCAGACTTGTGGGTAAGGGAAAGGGGACGCCGCCGCTTCGATGAAACGGCGCATGCACAAACGCCGCAATATAAAACGCCGCCACGATCCCATCGCAGTAACCTGCCCCCAATCCTCCGATCTTTGCCGGATACCCCATCAACGGAAACAGCAGCGCGGCAATCAGCCCGGCCTTTCGCGTTCCGCCCAGCCGAACGGTGGCGCAATACACCAGGAACAACAGGACACCATGCACCGGCGCCAGCAACCATTTGACTCCGGTTTGGTTCCAGTCCCCCGCCAGCAGGTAATACCACGTCTCCAGCATCGGCAGGAATTGCGGATACCCCGCATGCGACCACGCCGCCGCCGGGCTTTGGTAATATCGCAACGGCACCGCGCCGCCATTGGAAAAAGCAAGGTGCGCCTTGAATTCCCAGACAAGCAGGCCGTCCCAACCGAGACACTGCTGCGACGATTTCCAAAAATAGGGAATCCCGCCCGCAACGATTCCGGCAATCAGCAGCCATTCCCAGCGGTCCAGCGCGGGAGGCAACGTCAACTCCAGTCGATTCCGCCGCAGCCGCCTCCACCCCGCGCCACCCAGCGCCGCGACGACCCCCAGAACGGCGATTTCACTCCAGGGCGGCGCGATGCATTGCCCCAGGACGAATAGCGACAGGGATACCGCCAGGCAGCCGAGCAACCAGGCGCTTGCGGCGAATTCCAGCCATCCGCGGCGCCCCTCGAAGAGCAGCGCAGCCAGGCCCGCTCCGGCAATGCCCACCGTCATGTAAAACAGCGCGAGGGGAATCATGGCAGTCGGACGTAGCTGAGTTTCGGACCGAGTGGCGTGGCGCCCTCGAACGGAACGCTCAGCCGGTAAAACAGGACGACGGCGGGGTGCAGTGTGGAAACGATCCGTGCCACCCGCTCGTTGCGATCGGTCCCGGTCAGCACGGTGAAGTTCAATCCGCGCGGCCAGACGAGATAACTCATGTTCTGGGCAAGCGCGGAGGAGCCCTGATCCAGTTCCGGAGCGAACATGGCAATCGTGCGGCCCGGCGGCGCTTCAGCCAGGATGCGGGCCAATTCGTGCCCGCTGCCGCGCGGGCCGAGCCCCATTTCCAGGAACGTCTCGGTTGCTCCGAGCGGCGTCTTGTACCGTTGCGCAATGTACCCTTCCGGATCGCGATATTCCCACAGCCCAACCGCCGCAAATGCAACCAGAAACCCGATCCGGAGCGACGCGGAAACGGGGAAACTACGGGCAAAAGAAAAAACTCGGAACATCAAGCGTCGGGAGTATTCGACAGGACCGGGCTGGCGGTTGTGCCGGTGGCGGAGGGCACCGCTTTCGGCGAGGGTGACCCCGGTGAAGTCGCTTGCGGCGTTGCGGTTGGGGATGGAGTCGGTGTCGGCAGCGGCGCGGGTCGGGAAAGGTTCTCCCAAGCAAATAAGACGCCGGTGTAGCCGCCCAATTCCCGAAGCAGCGCGTCAACGCGCAGGTGCCAGCGGTCGAGATCGGGCGGGCCGAAGGGTTTGTCGGCGCTGTTCGGAAAGATCAGGTAGGTGGCCTTGAGGGGAGTCACCGCGCGGACGTCGGCTGAGCTTGCGGGATTGACTTGGCGGGCGACCCGAAAGGAAGCCTCGCCGACTTTATAGCTCGGCCCGATGTCCCCGACGATCGCCGGATAGATGACTTGGCCGACGATCACCGCACAATAGTCGCCCACGTGCGGAGAAAATGCCGGGGTGCTTCCCTCGTTCAGGGTCCCGGGAATGACCACGTAGGGATCGGTTGCCGCCAGCAGGAAGCTGTTGGTTTTGAGTTGGTGAATCTCATATTTTACAGCGGCGATGGAATCGCGCAAAGCGTAGAGACGGGCAGAGGAGGCCTTTCCAGCCTTGGCGTGTGCCAGCTCCGATTCCATGCCGTGAAGCTTCGTCAGGCGCCCCGGCAAAAACGGATTCTCCAGCGGCGTGCGTTTTGGCCAGCGATAACTGGTCATCGGCTGGAACGTGGCGGAATTTCCGTCCACCGACGGCAACCGGTCGGGATCGGAGCCGTCGGTGTCGACGTCCATGTCCGCTTGTAGAAGTACAGCCGTGCGTTTTGTTGCCGGGGCCTGCAGTTCGAGGATGGTCTCGCAATCGAAAAAATTATGGCGGCTGACCAGCAAGTCGAGCCGGGCCAGATCCTGCTGAAGGAGCGTGAGCTTGCGCCGGTACAGCGCCTCGTAACTGGGCGCCACGCGCGCGGTCGCCATCAGGGTCGGCAGAGTCGGCAGCAGTTTCGGAAGGGCCTCATTGAGCGTCGAAAGGGAAGCGAGGTCCCGGTTGGCTCGCGGAACCTTCACTTTCAACGTGAGCTCCAGGCTGTAGCTGCCGGGAATGTCCCGCTCGGTGGTGGCGGTCGTCCCGGGTTCGCTTGCCAGAGTGGAATGCAGTTCGACCCCGTTGAAAAGGACGGAAGTCTCCATCCGTTTGTGCGGGATGAAAATCGGCGTTGGCGAGGGCGTGGGAGTCGGGGTGGATGGAACCGGCTGGGAGGGACGCGGTCCGCAGCCGGGGAGCAGCGCAAGGGCGAGAAGCAGCGCTCCGGCTCTCGAGGGAATCGATTGGAACGTCATATGAGCGACATTTCCGCCATCGCCAGCAGCACGCCACAAAAAACGCCAGCGGCCAGGGAAACCACGCTTTTCGCCTTGATAAAATCGATTATTTCGCCCGGCGGAGTCAGACCGCCAAAAATGAAGTTGAAGTCTTTGCTAATGTCGATCATAGGGGCGTCATAGGCGAAACCGCCCTGGCTGTCACCTAAATACCCGCGGCTCGCCGTTCGCCGACACCACTTTGAGGCGCTCTTTTCGAAGTAGGCCGCGAAACCACACGCTTGAGCTGCCGCTTCATCAGCAGATGGATAATAACGCACGCTCGCTCCCAGCCAGGAGCCTGGGAACGAGTCCCCATGGGCTTTCGCCCTCCACGCATGATAAAAACGGGACGATGCTTCGGTTGGCGACGGAACAACGGCACTCCGTGCCGTCCGGGGTAGCGCCCAGATGGCAATTTACCCATCCCGGCATCCAAAATGCTCTTTTCGTTGCCCCGCTCGGTTTACCTGGGTTATTCTAGTGCTCTGGACCTCTTCTCTAATGCTACCATCCCCCGTTCACGATGAAAAGATTCTGCCCGTCCTTCGGCGGACCGGACGACTCGTCAGTTCGTGCGTCGTGTTTCTTGGAGGGACCGGTTTTGCGGGTTGGGTGCTGAAGATCCCACTTTTCGTTCGCCTGGTCCCGGGACTGCCGCCAATCAAACCGAATACAGCGTTGTGCATTCTCCTGCTGGGTGCGGCTTTGCGGATCCTTCATAGCGACGCGCAGTCGCGGTTTGCGCGCCGCACGGTGCGTTTGCTGGCGGGGATTGCCGGAATCCTGGCGGCAGTAACGCTCTGGGAGTGCACAATGGCGCTTTCATCCACCGGCTTCGACCAGTTTTTTCTCCGGATGCGCGCCACGCGGTTCTCGCTGGAGGCCGTTCCGGGGCGCATGGCTGCTCACTCCGCGGTGACAATTCTCCTCGGAGCGTTTTCGCTGTGGCTGCTGACCCGGAAGAGTCCCCGGTTGGTTCAGAGCCTCGCGATTCTGATAACCGCAAGCGGAATCTGGACGCTTCTCTGCTACGTCTTTAACGCGGTCTCCTTCGAAAGCGCCGCAACCTTTGCCGGGATGGCGCCCCGAACAGCGGTTTCGTTCGTGCTGTTCGGACTGGGTGTTCTGCTGATGCAGCCCAAGGAAGGGGTCATGTCCATCTTCACCAGCAACAGCGCTCCTGGGGCCATGGCGCGCGCCATCCTGCCCTCCAGCATCCTGATGCTGATTGCCCTCGGCGCAGCGACGGCCATGGGGCTGAGCGCCGGGTTTTACAGCCACGCGTTTCACGACGCGCTTCTGACGATGGCCGGCATCGTGCTCGTCACCTCATTGATTTGGCGAACCGCCCGCGAGATCGACGCGACCGAGCAGGGTCGCCGCGCGGCGCTGGATGCCGCCAGCGCCCAGCGCGAATGGTTGCAGGTGATGCTCTCCAGTATCGCCGATGCCGTCATCGCCACCGACCAGGCCGGCTTGGTCCAGTTCCTCAATCCCGTTGCCGTGCAACTGACCGGTTGGGGCGGAAGCGAAGCGGTCGGTCGCCCGGCAACCGACGTGTTTCGTCTCTTGAGTTCGACCGAAGGCATGCCGCCCGACGATCCGGTCGCGCGTGTCCTGTCCGGAAGTCCCGAAACCGGTAAGCAGGAATTCGCCACGCTTCGAGCGCGGAATGGAAGCAAACTGCCCATCGAGGAAAAGGCGGCGCCGATCCGCGATTCGCACGGCCAGCTATTGGGGTGCGTGGTGGTCTTTCGGGACATCGCCGAACGCCGCCGCGTCGAGGAGATGCGGCGGGAGGTTGCCCACCAGTATGAAGCCATGGCGGAGGCGATTCCCCAGATGGTCTGGACCGCTCAAGCAGACGGTTCGGTCGATTTCTTCAACCGGCGCTGGCTGGATTACACCGGCCTGGCCCTCGCGAAATCCAAAGGCTGGCTCTGGCAAACCGCTCTGGAACCGTCCGACAGCGTGGTGTGCGGCAACCGTTGGCGACGCTCGGTTGTCGAAGGCGCCGGCTTCGAGGTGGCGGCACGCATCCGGTCCCGCGAGGGCGCGTTGCGCTGGCATCTCATCCGTGCGCTGCCCGTCCTCGACCATGCGGGGAAAATCGGCAAATGGTTCGGCACCTGCACCGATATCGACTACCAGAAGCGGGCTGAAGAATCCCTGCGCTTTCTGGCCGATGCCAGCGAGGTGCTCTCCACGTCCCATGACGAAATCGAAACGCTCAACCGCATCGCCCACCTGGCCGTTCCCCAGATCGCCGATTTTTGTACCGTTCACCTCTTGCTCGACAGACGTCTGCAACTCGCCGCCGTTGCGCATATGGACCCAAGGAAGGCGGATTTGATGGTGCGAATCGATCGGGATTTTCCTCCGGACAGGGCGGTCGCGGAAGTCGGAGCGAGCGGAAGATCGAAGCTCTTCCCGGAAATCAGCGACGCGCAACTGGGCGCGATGGGCACCGACAAGGCGCACCGCGAAGCGCTTCAACAACTCGGTCTCGCTTCGAGAATCTGCGTATCGCTCTCGGGGCGGCGCGAAATCCTCGGCGTCATTACGTTCGCGTCCGCCGAGCGCGGCCGGCTCTATAATGAACGCGATCTTGCCCTCGCCGAGGAGTTGGGCCGCAGGACGGCGCTGGCTCTCGACAACAACCGCCTCTTCGCGGCGGTCAACCACAACAAGGTGCTCGCCGAAACCGCCAATGCCTCCAAGGATCAGTTTCTGGCGGTGCTCAGCCATGAGCTGCGGACTCCGCTAACCCCGGTGCTGCTTTGCGTCGAGGATCTCAGCCGGGACCCGATGCAGACGCCTCCGGTGCGTTCCGCCATGGAAATGATCCGGCGCAACATCGACCTGGAAGCGCGGCTGATCGACGATCTGCTGGACATCACCCGCATCCAGAGCGGCAAGCTGCGGCTTCATCAGGTTCCCACAGATGCCCACGCCGTTTTGCGCAACGCCATCGAGATTTGCGACGCCGATATTCGCGCCAAAAACATCCGGGTCTCGTTCGGGCTCGCCGCCGAGAGCCGTTTTGTGCATGCCGATCCGGCCCGTCTCCAGCAAGTCTTTTGGAACCTCATCAAGAATGCGGTGAAATTCACCGACGGCGGCGGGTCCATTGTCTTTCGTTCGCGAAACCAAACCACGCGCGAGGGGATCGGACTGCAAATCGAAATCGAGGACTCGGGGATCGGGATCGATGCGAGCGTGCTACCGAAGATTTTCAATGCCTTCGAACAGGGTGAAAAATCGCGTTCGCGGCGGTACGGCGGTTTGGGGTTGGGCCTGGCGATTTCGAAAAATCTGGTGGAAGCGCACGGCGGGACGGTTCAGGTGCGCAGCCCCGGACGCGATCTCGGCACGACGTTTACCGTCGAGCTGGCCACTATCGACCCCAGCTCGGTTCGCCAGGAAGCGATGCCGCCGGATTCGGAGCGCCAACAGGCCGGGCTGCGGCTTCTGCTGGTGGAGGACAACCCGGAAACCGGCGGGCTTCTGCGCAAGATCCTGGAGCGGCGCGGATATCACGTCGAGCTTGCCACCACCATGGATGCCGCCCTCACCTTTGCAAACCGCGGCGCATTCGACTTACTGGTAAGCGATGTCGGCCTCCCGGACGGCAGCGGCTTGGAACTCATGCAGCGCTTGCGCCAGACCCGCATTGTGCCGGGCATCGCCATGAGCGGATTCGGCACCGACGAAGACATTCGCCGCAGCCTCGAAGCCGGTTTTTCCGATCACCTCACCAAGCCGATTAGCATCGCAAAGCTGGAGGAGGCGATCCAAAAACTCGCCGGGATGGCCCCCAAGGACATTATCGTTTAACACTGCCCATCCCATGAACCTAGTGCTCTGTCCCACGTGTGTCGCATGCCGGGTTGCGTGTTTGAACCGCCATGGGGCTTTCGAGGATCGCGCCAGCGTCTTGGACTGCGGCAGTCCTCTGCCGCTTTCCCAAGCCGGACAGGCCAACTGCCACGGCAAAATACGTCCGCTACCAAGGAGCCGCACCTCTTCGACTTGCCACCGCAGCGCTGGGCGATCGCAGGCGCCGCTCTTCGAGGCGAGGCGCAATCCCAAAGCGGTAGAGGACTACACGCAGTCCAAGACGCTGGCGCGACTGCCAAACCCTTCCCGATTTCAGGCAATCTACCCGATGGAGCTCCGAACTTTTGGACGTTACAGGGTGCTAGTCACAACTAACGTCGTCGTCTGTCTTTTGTTGTTTCTGCCGCTTTCGCTGCGGGCCGATGAAGTGCGCATCAACTCGATAGGCATCACCCTGTCGCCAATCCCCGCCGGCAGCTTTCAGATGGGACAGGCGGAGCGACAGAAGTCGTTCAAGAACCCGTGGAGTGAGGAGAAGGACACCGGGGCCGATTGGGATGAAACGCCCGTGCGCCAGATCACGATAAGGCATCCCTTCCTCATTGGCGCCACCGAAGTCACCAACGCACAATATGAGCAGTTCGACCTGCATCACCGTTCGTTGCGTCCATCGAGGAAAGATTCAGCGGACGATGACGCTGTGGTGAATGTCAATTGGGACGAGGCCAATGCCTTCTGCCATTGGCTTTCTACAAAGGAAGGCAAGCCCTACCGCCTGCCAACCGAGGCCGAGTGGGAGTATGCGTGCCGCGCGGGCACTACCACTCTGTTCAACACCGGAGACAGACTTCCGGATGGCTATCAACAAATGGACCGCGGATGGCTTGAGGGTTACACCATGTTTTTTCCAGAAACTGCGCCCGCGAAGAAATCCCTGCCCTCGTATTACAGGGAGGTGAAGAAAGCGTCGTTGCAAACAGGTTGCGGCCCGGCCAATGCGTGGGGCCTCTTTGGCATGCATGGCAATGCGCAGGAATGGTGTCTCGATTGGTATGCACCCTACGACCCGACCCAGACCACCGACCCGGTCGGCCCCATCGCCGGTGATTTTCGCGTCGTCCGCGGCGGAGCGCACTCCCAGCTCGTGCGGATGCTGCGCTCGGCCAACCGATCATCCATGGAACCCTGGGTGCGCAATCCGCGGATCGGTTTCCGGGTCGTGCAAGCGGAACCGGTTGCTCCAGCCACAGTGAACGCCCTGCAAGTGCCACCAGTCGCCATTTCGCCCGCGCCTGCACCGATCAATTCCAAGGTCGATGCAGCCAAACCGTTTTTTGCTGGACCCGCTCGCTACGTCAACATTCCGCCTGGCTCCGAAGGCCCGCTTTTCTCGTCTCACAACCACGATCCGGCCATTGCTGTGTTTCCCAGCGGCGACGTCTTCATTCTCGAATATACCTGCGACACCGAATTCGGGAACGAACTCGCAGTCGCTGCCACGCGCCTGCCCGCCGACGCCTCGGCCTTCACGCCGCCGGTGTTATTCTGGCAATGCGCGGATGCGAACAACCACGCCCCCGGACTGTTCGTCGATAAACATGGCACTATATTTCATTTTAATGGCAGCCGTGCCATGCCCGGGTCCATCGTTCGCACTTCCACTGACAACGGCCTGACGTGGAGCCAGTCCCGTCCGCTCAACGACGATATTCAGCCCGGTGAGTCCAACATCCAAACCGTCGACGGTCGCATCCTCCAGACCTGCGACAGCATCTACGACAACGCCGGGACCGTCACTGTCAGCGCCGACAACGGCAAAACCTGGACCAAACTCTCCGATGAAACCGCCAAGCCCATCTACAAGCCCGGAATGACCGGCCCTTGCATCGCCGGCATTCACGTCGGCTTGATCGAGCGCAAGGACGGCAGCCTCTGGGCATTGGGGCGCGTGGACAAGCAAAACGCGGCCGCTCTTTTCGATTACAAGCTACCCATCAGCCTCTCCAGCGACGGCGGAAAATCGTGGACCTACAGCGTCAGCGAGTTTCCAGACATCACTTCCGGGCAGCGGTTGACGCTGAAGCGGCTAAAGGAAGGCCCGCTGCTGCTCTGCAGCTTCACCGACGACCTCGCCTTTCGGGACTCCCATGGCGCGGTGATCCGATGCAAGACTCAGGCTGAGAGGAAAGGCATGCCCTTCCCCCAAGCTGACGGCGCCACCAGAATCGGCTACGGTTTGTTCGCCGCCCTTTCGTTCGATGAGGGCGCCACCTGGCCGGTGCGGCGGTTGATCACCCCGGTCTCTCCCGGCGCACAGCCGCTGAAGGCGCAAGGCACCGATGGCGGATCGATTTCCCTGGACGCCACTCACGCCGAACCCAATGGCTACCTGGCGAGTTGCCAGGGTTCTGACGGTCGGATTCATCTCATCTCCAGCCGGAACTATTATGTCTTCAATCTGGCGTGGCTGACACAAGGCACGCCGTTTGTGCCTCAACAGTGCGGGACCTTGGGCTCCGTTGCCATGAACTCCGCGGCGTTGGAAAAAGAGTTCCGCCTCAAAATAATTCTTCCACGGCGCAAGATCGCGAATCTCGTCGGCCATCTCGTAAAGTCGGTTCCAGAGGGGTGTCGGAAAATTCATGCTGTGCAGTGAGGCAGGCTCTTGTGCGGAGTTAAGCTCGGCAGACAAGAAAACGACCACAACGGGATGACTGATGGAAAGCGCGGGAGGAAAGCAATGGGTGTCCCTAAAGACTTCTCAGTATATCCGTGCAACCGGCCATGAAGAGAGGGAGAAGTTTTTTTGTCGACCGCCGCTTTCGAATTTTCAAAGGCAGTGCTGTTGTATCGGCCATCCACGTATTTGAGCAACGGGTCCGCATGTTCGCGCTTCCATCGTTCCTTCCATTTGGCGGAAAATTCGGTGAACGGAAAAAAGCGATGTGTCTTATTCAGATTCCAGAGTTCCCACACCTTGCCGCCGGCACTTTCGGCGGAAGTCAGGACGGTTGAAATCGCCGATGCGCGAATGAAGGCATCATCCGTGCGCCCGGTTGGTGGAATATTCAACCGGAAACCGTGTTTGGAACGATCCGGATCCGGGTGGCCCCCGTGAACGTTCACGCCCACGCATCCGGGGCGGTATCGTCAAAATTCTTGATGCCCGACGGACTTTGGGGGAGATTCGCCCCGTGCCTTTTGCCGGTCTATCGATGAAAACCCGCCCTAAAACCCGCTTATGACTACAACATACTTCGCTAACGCCAACTTCGCTTCATCACGGGTTACATCCCGCCGCGTCCGTCTCGTCCGTCTTCTTGCGGGGGCATTGTTCGCGCCATTCCTTATCCATCAGGGCGCGGCTCAGAAGCCGATTCCTGTCGGTGCGGGCTTCATTGCGGACTCCGTGCCCATTGCCGATGGAACGACGGATAGTTATTTTGGCCTGCCCGCCGTCCAGATCACGGGTTCCAATTCGTACTACCAGCGGCTGCACCTGGACCCTTCGCTAGTTGGCAAGCCTATTCCCACCAACCATTGGTGGACCGATCTGCTGGTGGCGAATCGCTCCAGTCTCAAGGGCAGACATGCGCTCTGGGATATCAAGCAGGACCCGTACGGAGGCGATCAGTGGTTTTATCCCGGCATGCTCGTTCCGCGCAGCTATGGGCTGGACCTTCATTTTCCCAATTCCTGGCCCGCGCCCAGCCCGAAAGGCAACGCCGAGGGAGGAATCGAGAAAGGCCCCGCCCTTCAAATCCATGGCAGCACGCCTTACGCCATCCCCGCCGACGACATCCTGATCGCCGACTTTGAAAATGGTTACCCCGCGGGCACCAAGCGCATCGGCACCGGTTTTGACGAAACGCCTTCGCAGGGCGAGGGCCTTACCGGCAAGGTGGGCAACTATTGCGCAAGCACTCGCGACCATGGCAATGGCGGTATCGGCAAGCTGGTACTGCCCGAATTTGCTGTCCAGAAAAAGTATATTCACTTTCTGGTCTGCGGCGGTTCCTCCGCGGATACGCAGGTGCGAATGATTGTCAATGGCTCAACGGCGCTGGCCGCCGCCGGGCAGAATTCCACGACCTTCCGCTGGGTGACCTGGGATGTGAGTCAATTTCGCGGGCAACGGGCTCGTATCGAGATTGTCGATCAGACCACGGCGGGTTGGGGTATCATCTGCTGCGACCAGCTTTTTCAAAGCGACGCCCTTGAACCCGCAGGGCGTTTTGGCGGCGACCTCGCCGCGACCAATTCCGTGGTCACCAACTGGGGTGACTGGAATGTCGATTTCAGCTTGCCCGACTCAAACAAGCACAGGATCGATGTTACGATGGCGCGAGGCATCCCGTTCACCTGGACCCGCTGGACCGGTTTGAACCCGAGGATCAAGACGGGCCGAGATGTCAAGTTCTACGATACCAACAAACATGAGATCGCCCTGAAAGAGGATGGTTTTGTCGCGAGCGCGTTTTCATTCACTTACGAGGGACGCGCCTTTGGCATCTTTCTGCCGGATAACACGAAGGTCGTTGCGAACGGAGATTCCGTCGAACCTCAGTTGTCCGGTACCAACAACTTCATGGTCGCCGGCTACCTGCCGGCGACGGACGACCTCGCCGCGTTTGCCGCGGTAGCCTATGCGCGCCCGACAGATACGAAGATCGGCTGGAGCTACGATGCAGCCAAGGGCGAGGTGCTTACCACTTGGAACGTTGCAACCGTGGCGATGAAGGGCAATAACCTGGAGACCCTTCAGGGCTGGCTGCCTCATCACTACCGCACCACCGCCAATAATCTTGTATTCAAGCCATACACCTATGCGACGCCCCGAGGCCCCATGAAGTGCGCGCAGGGGACAACCTTCCAGATTGGCTTCCCCTTCAAGGGCATTGTCCCTGTGCTTCCGGCTCCCAAGGCCGCCGGCTTGCCCAACGATTACGATCCCGCGCGGATGGCCGGGTATATCGACAAGTTCGATCCCGGCACGATGATTGGCGACACTTATTGGGCCGGAAAATCCCTCGGCCTCTGCGCGCAGTATTTGTCCTTTGCAAAACAAATCGGCGACACAGCGAACGCCGAGCGGCTCCAGTCCGCATTGAAGACGGCTTTCGCCGACTGGTTCACCTATCAACCGGGCAAACTAAAGGGCATCTTCTGCTATTACCCCGACTGGAGGGCTCTCATCGGCTGGAACGCGAGCTACGGTTCGCAGGCGTTCAACGACCTTCATTTCCACTACGGCTACTTCGCCACCGCCGGTTCCACGCTTGGCATGTACGATCCGCAGTTTCTCAAGGATTACGGCCCCATGCTCCGGATGCTCGTAAAATGCTACGGCAACTACGACCGCACCGATCTCAGCGAACCTTTCCTGCGCACATTTGACGTTTGGGAGGGCCACTCGAATGCCGGCGGCACGGGCAGTCCGGGAGGCGAAAACCAGGAGTCGAGTTCCGAGGCGATGCAGTCGTGGGGCGGCATGTTCCTGCTGGGCAGCGTGCTTCAGGACAAGGAGATGACAGCCGCCGGCGCCATGGGCTACGCGATGGAAAGCTGCGCCGCGAACGAATACTGGCAGGATCTCTACCAGACCAATTTTCCTCCCTGTTACAACCGACAGCAAGGGGGCATCATAGGGTCGGGCGGAGTGTCTTACGGCACTTTCTTTAGTGCCGATCCCGCGTGGGTTTATGGCATCCAGTATTGCCCGGCAAACCACTGGAACAACTACCTCGTGCGCTACAATCTGGACGTGGTCAAAGCCAAATACCAGGCCCTGTGGGATGAACGCCTTGCGTGGTGCAACCGCTATCCCCTCTGGGATGCTGCCACCAGTTACAAGAACGGTTTCTGGCTGCACTACGACAAAGCCATCTATTCCGCCAAAGGCGAGGTGCCGGCAGGCGCCCCCGCTCCGGGGCAACCCGGGGCGCCATGGAATCAGCTCGCCGATTGCGGCAGATTCGAGCCCGACGCAAAAGGAGTTCCCGGCCATGTCGTCATCTGTTACCAGGCCATGTTCGACCCGGATTCCGCCGCCGCCGAATTCGACAAATACCTCGAAGCGAAACACGAGATCGCCACGAGCAAAAGCGAAGCGGGCGCAACCTACTACCTCATCCACGCCATGCGACAGGCCGGTCTCCAGGATTTCGACTACACGACCGACATCCCGAGCAGCGCCATTTACAAGAACCCGAAGACCGGCGCGCGCACCTGCGTGGTCTTCAATCCTTCGGAGGTCCGGCAGACCGTCACCGTCTTCAAGAACGGCGTTGCGTCAGCCAAATTCCCGATTCCGGCAAAAACCCTGGTTGCCCAGCGCCTGAATTAACCGGGCTTACGCCGTTTCCTCACCCGGCACCCCTGGCTGTATTGCCGCTCCATCGCCTGGAGCGGGCGCATGACACCGGCGGCGAGCAAGGATTTGCTGCCGGTCCGGCACGCGGACATCCGACACCAGTCCGAGCTTTTCGAGAGTCCGCACCAGGAGATAGACCAGATCGGGTTGCCACCAGAAGAGACCGTGACGGGCGGAGCCGGGAAAGGCGTGATGATTGTTGTGCCACCCCTCGCCAAAGGTCAGCAGCGCACAGACGAGATTGTTGCGGCTTTCGTCCTTGCTATCGAACGGCGCGGTTCCAAAGAGATGGCACACAGAGTTGATGCTCCACGTTGTGTGATGCACCAGAAAGATTCGCACCAAACCGCCCCAGAGCATGCCGGTGAGAAAGCCCGAGACGCTTCCGGTAACCAGTCCGCTCACGATGCCCGGCAGGAGGATGCCAGCCGCGATCCAGACGAAGTACAGCCTGGTCAACCGCAGAACGAGCGGATCGCGCAGGAGATCGGGGGCGAGGCGAAAGTAGTTCTCCGGGGCGTGCCGGAACATCCAGCCCATGTGCGAGTGCCACCACCCCTTCAGAAGGCCCTTCAGGCCGCCACCGTGGAAATGGGGCGAGTGTGGGTCCCTCGCCTCGTCGCTGAACATGTGGTGCTTGCGGTGACAGGCCACCCAGAAAATCAACGGACCCTGCGCCGCCATGCTGCCCGCGATACAGAGCGCCGCCCGCACCCACGCCACGCACTTGAAACTCTTGTGGGTGAAGAGCCGATGGTAGCCCATCGTCACCCCGAAAGTCGTTACTGCGAAAAGCGCGAAGAACATCCAGAGATCGACCGGATGAAGGTAATTTCCTCCGAAGAGAAGACCGACCGCCACAATGAACCCGACAAAGGGCGTGAGGATCGTCACGATGGCAACGATCCGCTCGTAGCGCCCATCGGCGGATAGATCGAGCCTGGACGATGGACGGGCGGGCATTGGTTCGAAAGCTTGAGACTGAGTCGCGGACACCTTGCTGGAAAATATGAGTTGAGCGTTAATTGAAGCCCGTTCCTGCGTAGCGTCAAGGACAAGATACGGTCAGGTTAGAGCAACCGCTGCTTGGTTCTTCGAAATGCGGGTGAACTCGCCGCGCCGGCCTGCGCTCACCCCAGACTCATTTTCCGATCCGATAGCCTTGACTGTTCCCCTTCCATGCCCATTGATACTGGATCGAATATGTATTTTTCTGAGATCGAGACCATCGCCTACCACAGAACTCCAGCTATTCCCAAGCCTTCTTCCGAAGCGGAAAGGCCGTTGGCCGAAATCGCATGGAGTGCGTTGCCTGAGAAAGTCCGACGCACAATCAGGACCGCCGGGGCGCTTTCCTTGGAGGGCGACTACCCTGATTCGCGAAAAATAGAGAAGATTGAAACCGAGGTGGCGGTCTTCTCCGGAAACGGGAAATCGGTGCGATTGGTCGCGAGGGATCGGCGCGCTTTCGAGGCGATCGAGGATCATGTAGTTCACCGGCGTGTTGCAGCGGTGTTCCAGGCTCTGGAGGCTGCGATTGTTGCGGACGGGATCGGCGACACGGCGGGGAAAACGCAGCTCGGGGATTTGCCCGAGCCTCCGGAGTTGCCCGTTGTCCCAAGCTGGCTGGAGTCGATCGAGTTCGCAAGCCGCCCTTCCAAGCCCGCCGATTTTGAGTCGGTGCTCGCCAGAGGCACGGAGGCGGCCGAGGCGTTGCGGCATGTGATCCAGTGGGCCGCGGACGACCCTGATGCAGCCATCGCGCTGCCTGAGGATTACACGCTGCTCATCCATGCGTTTTTGCTCCTGGGCGATTTACACGACAAAGCCTCCTTTGCTCCCATCGTTCGTTTCGTCTCCACGCCGCAATCGATCTGCGATCAAGCCTTGGGCGACCTGATCACCGAGGAACTTCCCGAAATCCTGACCCGAACCTACAACGGCGATTTTGCGCTCATCGCCGGATTGATCGAAAACGAGGACGCGTACATTTATTGCCGCCGGAGCGCGGTGGGCGCCCTGACTCATCTTTTCTGGGACGACGTCCTGCCAAGGGAACTTGTCGCGGGTTATTTGGGCGATCTCCTGCGAAGGGCCGATGTGCTGGCGAACTACGAACTGTGTGGCTCGCTGGTAAACGCCGTTGCCGACTTGCAATTCGAAGAGTTGGCGGAACCGGTCCAGCGCGCCTTTGAACAGGATGCGCTCGATCGGGGCGAAATCGACGAAAGCACGTTTCTCAGCATCCTGAAAGACGAGAAATCTCCTTACCGGCACATCTCTCCAAACGAACCTTTGTGGAGCTTTCACCTAAACTGCTACTGGCTCACCACGAAATTCCTCACCGATCAGGCTAGAAGTTCGCGTTGGCATCGTCTGAAAGGAGAGGAGGAGCAGAAGCGTGGGCAGCAACAGTCTGGGGCTGGAACAACAAGCCGTGTATTTATCAAGGCGACGCCGTACGTGGCACCGCAAAAGCCTGGCAGGAATGACCCGTGCTCTTGCGGAAGCGGAAAGAAATACAAGAAGTGCTGCGGCGCGGCTGGGTGAGGAGTCGCCACCTCGGCAGCATGCCAAATCGCGTATGGCAGCCTTGAAAAATCGAAAAATCGCCTCCGGCAAATGCGAAGCTATACGTGATACAGGGCACTAGTGTTGCGTAACACGATAACTTTCGCCTTACAGGAGTGGCGATGGAGCCGAGTGGGGCTTCCGAAAAGCGCGTCAGCGTCTTGGAGTGCGGGCAGTCCTCTGCCGCTTTCGCAAGCCGGACAGTCCTTCGCCTACGGAAGCGTCCCTTTGCCATCAGAGCTTTCCGCATCTCTCCGACAGAGACTGTTGCGCTTGGAATTGACGGCAGACGTAGCCAGGCTCACTGCCAAAGCGGTAGAGGACTACCCGCACTCCAAGACGCTGACGCGACTGCTGAGCCCCCACCGATTTTTCGCGCTTTGCAATCATCTAGCGATCCGAACCGGTCACTGTTACAGGCTACTAGGGTATTCGCGTCATGATCAAGGAAAAGGCGATCATGAACGCTCCGATGATGAGGTAAAAATAGGAGGTGACGTAGTTCATCTTGCCGGCGGACGTTTTGAAGTATTGATTCATTCCCGCGGCGATTTTCGCGACGGCAGCCGCCGAGTCCCTTCGGCTTGGCTTGATCTGGGCTGTTCCCGTCCAGCCTTGAATCGACACTTGTATTTCCTGGCCTGTTTCTTTGATTTTTACGCACGACATGGTTTCCTCGATGGTGAACCCGAGTGAGGCCGCTGAGGAAAGCAAGGCTTCACGAAAATAGGCGTCTGAAATCGCAAACGCCATGTAGCCGCGCATCTGCAGCCAGAAGAAAACCAGCATGACGGCAAACATGGCGGGCGACATCAATAAAATCAGGCTGGTGTGCGCGCGGGGAAAACCGAACATAAACGAATTGACGATGCTCGGCGTGAATGCCACGCACATAAACCCAAACAACCAGCGGGCTGAAAAGAGCAGCGGTCGCCGTCCAAGGAGCGTTTTGAGGGCGATAAAGATAAAGAAGGACGCCATCAAGACAAACAGCAGCGGCATGAAAACATGCATATAGATTTCGAGCGAATGTTTCATAGGGGTGTTTGAATCGAAGCCTCCGGGCGCGTGGGTGTAATTCATAGACCCCGATACTCCGCATCAAAGCCGCATCCGGCAAGGTCAAACTGGTCTCCAGAGAGGCGGGCTTCGCAGCCTCAAATCACACGGAACGCTGCTTGCGCGAACGGCGGCCAATCAGTCCCATCGCGGCGACCGTGAGCAGTCCGAAAACGCCGGGCTCGGGAACGGCTTCAGGGGACGCCGGTTCGATAGCCGTCTGAGGCGACGTTGCGGCGCTGTTTTGGCTCTGGCCCGCGGCAGTCAGCATCCCGGCGCCGGCGGGCGATCCAAGACTGTCCGCATTCAAAGCAGAGGTCCTGGCTGCCGTTGAAGGGCTCACGGTGAACCCGGACATCGATAGCGAGGAAATGTTGAGCACGTTGTAGGTGCTCCCGCTGTGCGCCGCCATGGATACCGTTGCCCCGGAGTAGAGCGCCACAGTGCCGATCGAACCGGACTGCGTCAACTGCACCGAACCCGCCTCCGCCGTCAATCCGGTCATCTGGATCGAGCCGCTGAGGATCAACTCGCCGGCGTTCTGCTTATCGACGATGACGCTGCCGGCTCCGTCTGTGATGTTGCCCGCGTAGGTAGAAGAGCCGCTCACATTGGTTATCAGCGTGCTGCTGCCGGGAACGGTGTTGGTAATCGCCCCGCCCGCGCCGCTGAAGCCCGTGACGCTCACGCTGTTCCCGTAAAGATCGAGAGTGCCGCCGTTGACGGTCAGTCCGCCCGTGCCGAGCGCGTTGGCGCTGCCGATTTGCAGCGTCCCGTTGCTGACTGTCGTGCCGCCGCTGTGGCTGTTACTGCCGGAGAGCATCAACGTGCCCGTGCCGGACTTGCTCAGCGCCACCAAGCCCGCGCCGTCGGCAATGCTGCCCGCGTAGGAGGAGGCACCGCTGACATTAGCCGTGAAGGTTGCCGTGCCGGCAATCGTGTTGGTGACAGTGCCGCCCGCGCCGCTGAAGGCCGGGACGCTCACGCTGATCCCGTAAAGATCCAGCATGCCGCCGTTGACGGTCAGTCCGCCCGTGCCGAGCGCGTTGGCGCTGCCGATTTGCAGCGTCCCGTTGCTGACCGTCGTGCCGCCGCTATGGCTGTTACTGCCGGAGAGCATCAACGTGCCCGCGCCGGACTTGCTCAGCGCCACGAAGCCCGCGCCGCCCGCAATGACACCGGCGTAGGAGGAGGTGCCGCTGATGTTAGCCGTCAAAGTAGCCGTACCGGCAACCGTATTGGTGACTGTGCCGCCCGCGCCGCTGAAGGCCGGGATGCTCACGCTGTTCCCGTAAAGATCCAGCGTGCCGGCGTTGACGGTCAGGCCGCCCGTGCCGAGCGCGTTGGCGTTGCCCAGTTTCAAGGTTCCGTTGGATAACCTCGTGCCGCCACTGTAACTGTTGCTACCGGTAAGCGTGAGCATTCCTGCACCTGCTTTCGTAAGGCCGCCGCCGGTGCTGGCGTCATCCTCAACCAGCGTGGAGGCCACCGTTACGTTGTTCGTCCCGGTATCGATGGCTGCTCCTGTGCTTCTCACATCTACGAAACCCGCTCCGGAAATCAAAGTCCCGCTCACAGCCGCCGCCAGCGTGCCACCGTCAAAGACGACCGAATTGCTGGCCGATGCGAGAACCACGCTGCCTGACGTGACCAATCCCCCGCTGGATATTTGCAGGGAGTTACCCTGGCCCGCACCAGTGGACCCTGAAACAGCCGCTCCGATCGTCAAGGTCTTGCCGTTCATATTCCAGGACGAGCCTGCGCCGGAAACGGAAAGGGTGCTGTTCATGGCGTTGATGTTGCTTGCGGCGGCGGATGAAAGGGTGCCGCCGTTGGTAATGACGATGCTGCCGGCAACGCGGTCATTCCGGTCGCCAAAGAAATTTACCGCGCCCGTAGTGGTCACGCTGCCGCCATTGATGTTCAGGGTGTTATTGCAAGTGCCGCTGGCTCCGAAATGCATGGCAATGCCCCCCGTGCCCAGACTCAGCACGCTGCTGGACTGAACGTTGAGCGTGTAGGTGCTCGCATCCACGGCCAGTGAAAGCCCCGTGGCCGTTAGCTGGGCTCCATTGGACAGGGTAGCGGTTTGCCCGGCGCCTCCGCGTCCGAGTTCAAAGTCACCCACGTTTTGAACGATAACGTTGTTAAACGTGAACTGATAGTTGTTTGCGTTGATCGCGCCCACGTACAGGGCCGAATTGTGAAGGTTGAGGATGCCGCCGACTCCCGTGCCGCTGCTGGTCAGCGTCCCGCTGGTGTTATTCGTCAGGCTGGAATCGAGCGCTACGATCGTGTTCGCCGCAGTGTCAATCCTGCCGCCATTCTCCAGATAGATCGCTCCGGAACCGACCACGTTCAGATTGGCGGACGTGGTCAAGACCGCGCCATTGGCAATCGACAATTGTGCGCCGTTGGAGACCAAAAGGCCAGAGGCAGTACCGCCCATGGCCGCACCCGAACTCAGGGCCAGGGTGCCGCGGATCACCGACGTGGTTCCGCTGTACGCGCTCGATCCGGTTAGCGTCAATGTGCATAGACCGGTCTTGGTCAAAGAACCGGGCCCGCTCAGGCTTCCCGAGTAGGTGCTGTCGAGGCTATTGTTGCCGACAGTCAGCGCAACGGCGTTGGTCCCGTTAACCAGCGCGACATTGCCGCTGCCGGAAATGCCGCCAACAATTGTGGCGTTCGTTCCAAAGGTCAGGCCATTGTTGACACCGACGTTGATCGTGCTCTCGTTCGCGGCATAACTTCCGCTCAGTTGCAGAACACCGGAATTGATGCTGGTGGCTCCGGTGAACGTGTTGATGCCGGTTAGAATCGTTGTTCCCGTTCCATTCTGATTGAAGACGCTGGCTCCCGTAATATTGCCGGCGATAGTGTTTGTGCCGCCGGAGATCGCCTGAATCGCCGAACTGCTGGAACTGGAAATTGGGCTGGTAAGGCCGCCGCCGTTGGCCAGATTCACAGCAAGCGTGGCGCCAGAGTTGAGCGATAGCGCGCCGCTGGAAGCCACGCCGCTGGTAAGGCCATCGCCGATCTGGAGCGTGCCGCCATTAACGGTCACTCCCCCGGTGCTGTTTCCAGTCAGGGTCAGAGTCCCGCTCCCTGACTTGAAGAGAACCACCGCGCCGGTTCCGTTGACAATGTTTCCGGAATAAATGGAAGTGCCGCTCGCCACCGCCGTTGAGAGCGTGGCAGTGCCGCTCACACTGTTCGTGAGCAGAGTTCCAGCCGATCCACTGAGCGTGCCGACTGCGACACTGTTCCCGTAAAGATCGAGCGTGCCGCCGTTGATGGTCAGGGAGCCTGTTCCGAGCGCGTTGACGTTCCCGGTTCGCAAGGTTCCGCTGCTGACGGTTGAGCCACCGGTGTAACTATTGCTGCCGGTGAGCGTGAGCGTTCCCGATCCGTTCTTGGTAACGCCGCCGCCCGTGCTGGTTGGGTCTTCCACAATCGGCACGGAGACAGTGCTGCTGAAAGTGCCTGAACCGAGAACGGCCCCTCCAGCCCGCACATAGGCGTAACCGCTGCCGGACATCAGATTTCCATTCGCTCCCGCCGCAATGGCGCCACCATCGATAGTCACCCAGTTGTTGGTCGATCCCAGAATCAGGCCGCCGGTCGTCACCTGACCGCCATTTGCGACCGTGAGCGAGTTGCCCTGGCCGGTGTTAGTCCCGGTAGTGACAGCCTGGCCGATCGACAACGTGCCGGCGTTCATGTTCCACAACGAACCCGTTCCCGTAACAGTGGTCGAACCGCTCACACAGTTGATGTCGCTGTTCAGGGTTGACGACAACTGCCCGCCGTTGGAAATGACCACGCTGTTCGCAGACCGGTTGGAAGCGCCGTTCGAAAAAGAAACAGCCCCCACGTTGGTCACCGTGCCTCCATTGATGTTCAGGGTGCTGCCCCCCCAGCCGCCGCCGTGCATGTTCAGATTGCCGCCACTCAAGTTCAGGGTGGCCCCGGAGGTTACATTCAAAGTGTCATTGCTCGAATCCACGGCGAGCGTCATGGATTTGGCATTCACAATAGCCCCGTTCTGAAGGGTGAGGACATGTCCGCTACCTCCACGCCCGAGTTCAAATTCGTTGCCATTTTGAACGGTGACGTTGTTGATCGCGAACTGATAGTTGCCGGAATTCCAACCCTCCACGACGAAATTGGAGTTGTGCAGGTCCAGAGTGCCGCCCATGCCCGTGCCGCTGCTCGTCAACAGGCCGCTGGTATTCGATGCGTTTTGGCCATTGACGGTTAGATAACTATACCCGTTTGCGGTGGTCGCGTAGGCGTTCATCAATCCGCCATTCTCCAGATAGATGGCGCCGGTGCCGGTCACGGCCAAGGCGGCGGTGGTCAAGACCGCGCCACTGGGGATCGACAGCGCACCCCCCGCAACGGAAACGAGGCCGTTCGTCGTACCCCCAAAAGCAATTCCAGCGCCCAGGGCGAGCGTGCCGCTACTGATGGTCGTGGTTCCCGTGAAGGTGTTCGAACCGGTCAGAGTCAGGGCGCCGGTGCCAACCTTGACCAGAGAACCCGAACCGCTCAGGACGCCGGAATAGGTGGTGTTGGCGTTGTTTTGCCCCGCGGTCAGCGTGACGGCACTGGTGCCATTGACCAGCACGATACTGCCGCTTCCGGAAAGGCCGCCGACGGTTGCGGCGTTGACGCCGAACGTCAGGCCGTTGTTGACGGCAACATTGACGGTGCTGTCGTACGCCCCATTCTGGGCGCCGAGTTGCACCACGCCGGAGTTGATGTTCGTCGTTCCATAAAACTGATTGTTGCCGGCGATAATCGTTGTCCCGGTCCCGGATTGGTTGATGACACCGGAGACCCAGCCGCCGAGGTACCCCGAAAGCGTGCTCGTTCCACCGGTCATCAAATTAACGGCCCCGCCCGTGATGTAAATCTGGCTGCCAAACGTCCCGCTGTTCGCCAGGTTCAGTGCCAGCGTGCCGCCCGAGTTGACCGTCACCGCACTGGCGGTCGCCAGCGCACCGTTGGCGCCGTCGCCGATTTGCAGGGTGCCGCCGTTGACTGTGGTTGTGCCAGTATAGCCATTCGATCCATTCAAAAGCAGCGTGCCTGTGCCGGTCTTGACGAGAGCGATCGCACCGCTCGTGTTTTTGATGGCGCCTGTGAACGTGCTGCTGGCGTTATTGTTGCCAACGGTCAGGGTGTAGGTGCCGCCACCATAGAGATTATTCACCAAGGCATTGGTGCCGCCAGTGAGGGCGCCCACTGTCGCGTTGAAGCCGCGCATGTCCAGGGTCGCCGTATTGGCGCTGCCGCTGGTTCCGAAAACCAAATCGCCACCCGGCAGAGCGTTGTTGTTACCAATCCAGAGAGTGGGATTGGCCGCGGCATTATTGTAATAGCCGTTCCCGTAAGTGCCGATAGTAGTGGCGCCAGCGTAATTATTGGAACCGCTGAGGACCGTAATTCCAGTATTCCAGACAACACCCAGGCTGCCAGACCCGCTGATCTGGCCATTAACCGTGAAGGGAGCGCTCCAGCCCGCCTCAATGAATCCGCCGCTGCCGGTCAACGTTACATTTCGATTTACCGAAAGCGATGGAGACGAGTTGTTGTTTTCAAGCTCCCCTCCGTTCAAAACGATATTAGTGCTTGGGCTGGCGGGCACGGCGCCGAGCTGGGCATCGCTGGTAATTTGCAGGACGCCGCCGCTGATCGTAGTCGTGCCGGAGTAGGTGTTGGCGCCGGTGAGAGTCATCGTGCCAGTGCCAGACTTGGTTAAACCATAACCGTTGCCGGCATCGCTAATCACGCCGGAGAACGTCGTGCCGCCGGCCGCGTTCGCCGTCACGTTGACGGTCTTGCCCAAGGTTACCGGCGCCGCGGCGGTCCAGGCCCCGGAAGAGCCGCCGCTGCTGGTCGTGGCAAAGTCGTTGTTCAGAAGCAGCGTGCCCATGGTGCTGTTGATGGCGGAATTGATGGCCACGTCCACTGTGCCGCCATTGATCGCAACGATGTTGCTGATACTGCCGAGCGCGGACGCATTGCCGAGCCCGAGCGTTCCGGAATTGAGAATGACGCCGCCGCTGAAGCTGTTGGCCCCGTTGAGGATCAGGTTGCCGGTGCCGTTCTTAATCAGCGAGCCAACGCCCGAAACGATGCCAGAGAGCGTCGTGGCGCCGGCTCCATCCACCGTCAAGGCGTAGCCACTATTCGTCACCGCGCCGCCCACGGTCAGACCGCCGAAACCAGCGGAAACGATGGTGCTGCTTCCCGTGAGGTTGACGGTTCCCGTGGAAGAACCCGCCGTGGAACCGCTGTTCAAGAGCGCTCCGCCGCCGTTGATCCCGTTTCCGTTGAGGATCAGGTTCTTATTGACCGCATGTCCGTTGAAATCGAGAGCCGCTCCCAAGTTGACGGTGACCGAGCCGCCGTTGGAGGTGCCGAAGGCTCCGCTGGTGGTGCTCACGGAGTCCACTCCCGCCTGCGCCAGTCCGGCAACGATCGAAGTCGCGCCGGTATAGGTGTTGGCTCCCGCAAGCAGCAGCGTTCCCGTCCCGTTCTTCGTGAGGTATCCCCCGCCACTGCCAACTAGGGCTGAGATAGTGAGCGTTCCCGAGCCCATCGTGTGCAGAATGGTTTCGACTCCCGACGCGCCCACCTGGCCGTCTTGGATGGTGAAATTGTTCCCGCCCAGCATCAAGAGCCCCTTTTGCGTCAGAGTGAGAACATTGGACGCGCCGCCGAGATCCAGGAAGTTTGCTCCCGTGGCGTTCGTGGTGTCGATGGTCAGAGTATTGGCCGAGAAGCTGCCGCCCATCTTTGTGAGATACGGAGAGCCCGTGGAGGAAGAACCAGCCGGACTGCTAATGAAATCGGTGGCAGAAGCGCTGCTGGCGACGGCGAGTATTGTAAAGGCCGTCTGCCGTTGCAGAGCCGAACCGGTGGCTTTGGCAAAACCGGTGCCGGTGGCGTCCTTTACGGTGGCGTAGCCCAGGGTGCCCGCCGCCAGATTCGCAGCCACAGCGCCGCCCGCGGAAAGATCGACGTTGAGAGTGGCGCCCGCGTTACGAGTGACGCTGCCGCTGAAAGTCAGGGTCGTGCCGGCGCCACCGTTCGGATTGAGCACAATGCCGCTGCCGGTGTTGGCGGCAAGGGTCAGGTTGGTCAGCGTCTGGGAAGTGGTTCCCGTGGATTTACCCAGAATGCTCAGGCTGCCGCCGCCCAGAATCAGGCTGGTGGAGTTATTGAGCAGATTGGTGGGGGTCGCGAGATTGCCAAAATCCAGTTTCAGCGTGCCGCCATTGACGGCGGTGCTGCCATTGTAGGTATTGACCGCAGTGCCGTTGAGGGTCAGGGTACCCAGACTCATCTTGACGAGCGCTCCAGTACTGTTGGTGGAGGGAGTTCCGCCGTTGGAGATGAGCCCCGAGAGGGTGACATTCTGGCCGTTGGTGTCGATGACCGCGCCGGTGATGCCGCCGCCAATGACGATATTGCGCGCACTGGTGAACCCCACGCCGGAGGCTTGCAGCGTTACATTTGCCCCGAAGCTCGTGGACCCGAGGAAGTTGAGGTTGCCCGTCCCCTGCCCTAGCGCGTTCGCGTTGCCCACCGCGAGAACGCCCGCATCCAGATAGATGGGGCCGCTAAAGGTGTTGCTGCCGCTCAGGAGCAACGTGCCCGCGCCGAACTTGGTCAGGCCGGTGGACGCGCCATCGTCCGCAACGGTCGCGGAAATGGTGGAAAGGTCGCAGGCACCGCTGTTCTGGCCTACGCCGATCCAGAGATCCTGGCCAGATGGCGCCTTCAAGGATCCCGTGCCCGTAATATTCCCCGCACCGGTGAGTCCCTGCCCCAGGATAATCCCACCGGACTCCACCGTGAGCGTTCCGTTGAGCTTGAGGGTCTTGGCGACATTCGTCGTGAAAACAAGGCTCTGGGTGGTCCCCGTTGCCAGGGCGGTGTCCAGCGTGAGCGTGGTGTTTACACCCGACGCGTAAGTGTCGTTGGTCATTGTGGCGCCCCCGAAAACACCCGAGACTGCGGGTACAAGTCCGAATGCGGCGCCGGTACCGACAGCGCCGATCAGGATTGCATTGGATCCGATGCCGATCACGGAACCGGCAGGCGTATTGACAAAGGCTGTCGATTTATTGCCGCCACCGCCGCCTGAATTGTAAATGCCGCCCGGGAGGCGGGTGTAATTAACTCCGAAACCGGTGATATTTAAGGCGCCAATGGAGCCGGAGAAGACGCCGGCATTTGCAAAGCTATACCCAACCCCGACGGTCAGGCTGGCGACGCTCGCTTGCTGACCGATGGTGCCGCTGCTGATCCGATTTACATAGAGTGCGCCACCGCCATTGACGCCGCCCAGCGTGACACTGGCGGCGGGGTTGATGCTGCCGGCCGGGCCGTTGGTGTTGTCGCCCAAGTTCAGTGTTGCCCCCGTAACCGTCAAACCCGACGTGTTGGCCAGGCTGCCAGCCGTGCCGTTGACGGTCAACCCGCCGTTCGCCACAATCGTCGCGCCAGTGTAGGTATTGCTGCCGGTGAGGGTCAGGGTGCCGATGCCGGATTGCGTCAGGGAACCCGAACCGCTCAGGACTCCGGAATAGGTCGGGCTGCCCGTATTGCCGCCCACGCTCAAAGCCACCGGCGCGCCGCCGGCGTCGGTCAACGCCAGGCTTGAAGAACCGCTCAAGCCGCCGAAGTTGAAAGCGCCGATCCCGCTGTTGAAGACCAGTCCGTTGGCGACCGAGCTGGTAACGATGCTGTTCTGCACCGCATTCGCGCCGGCCAGAATCAGCGTGCCGCTGCTAATCGTCGTGGCGCCGGTGTAGCTGTTGCTGCCGCTAAGCGTCAGGGTGTTGGAGCCGTTCACAGTCAGCGTTCCCGTGCCGTTGATTGTGTTGGGGCAAGTGCCAGAGTTGATGACCGGAGTGTAGACCAGGGCCGCGTTGTTGGTGATGACGCTGGAGGAGGGAAGCACCCCGTCGGCGATCTGCAAGATGCCGCCGCTAATGGTGGTGGCGCCGGTGTAGGTGCTTGTTCCCGTCAGAGTCAGCGTATTGGAGCCCAACTTGGCAAGGCCCGCCGCCATCGTGAGGGCGTTGCCGTAGGTGCCGCTCAAGTTGGTCGTGTCGAAAGCAAAGGCGGTCGTAGTCGCGCCGAAGGTTGTCTTTCCAAGGAGCGTTACGACATCGGACGCCGCGTAATCCGAAGCGCCGCCGAAGTTCACGGCCAATGTCCCGGCATTGTTGACCGTGATCGCGCTCGTGGTATTTAACGCAACGACCTTCGCCGATTCCAGGGTGCCGGCGTTGATCGTCGTCGCGCCGGCATAGGTGTTGGTGCCCGTCAGCGTGAGGGTTCCAGAGCCGTTCTTGGTCAGGCCGCCGCCGGTGCTGGTTGTGTCCGTCACAATCGGCACGGAGACCGTGGTGTTAAAGCCGCCCGAATCGAGAATGGCCCCGCCGCTGCGAACATAGGCGTACCCGGACCCTGAAATCAGGTTGCCGGCCGCGCCCGCCGCCAGGGTGCCGCTATTCAGCGTGACCCAGTTGTTGGTCGATCCCAAAATCAAGCCGCCAGTCGAAACCAAACCGCCGCTAGCGATTGTCAGCAAGTTGCCCTGGCTGGTGTTGCTCCCGGTGATCACCGCCGCGCCGATCGTCAGGGTAGCGCCGTTCATGTTCCAGTAGGAACCTGTCCCCGTCACGCTGACCGTGCCGCTGACGCAGTTGATGTCGCTGTTCGCGGATGACGACAACTGGCCGCTGTTGGAGATGACGATGCTTTCCCAACCGCGAGTGGCCCCATCAAAAGTAACGTTACTCACGTTGATCACATTGCCCCCATTGATATTCACAATGTCGGCGTTTCCACTGCCCCCGTGCATGTTGAGAGTTGCGCCGCTCAGGTTCAGAATGGAGCCGGAATTGACATTGAGAGTGTCGCCGCTGGATGCATCGACACTTACGGTCATCGATTTTGCGATCAACTGCGCTCCGTTTTGGAGAGTGACGGTTCGGGTGCCGCCGCCACGCGCAAGTTCAAAATCGTTTACATTTTGAACGACCACGTTGTTGAACGTGAACAAAGCGCCGTTGGTATTGTTCGGGGTTATATAAAGACTGGAACCGTGCAAATCCAACGTACCGCCGATGCCTGTGCCGCTGCTGGTCAACGTGCCACTCGTGCTGCCAGCACCCATCAAATTCACCGTCGCACCGGCCACCGTGTTGATCAGCCCGCCGGTTTCCAGATAAATGGAACCGGCGCCGATCACGGAAATCGAAGCGGAGGTGGTTACCGTCACACCGTTGGTGACGGACAATTGCGCGCCGTTGTTCACCGCCAGCGCGCTGGCGGTTCCGCCGATGGCCGCACCCGGGGCGAAGGCCAAAACGCCGCCGCTGACCGTCGTGGTTCCTGTGTAATTACTCGAACCGGTGAGCGTCAGCGTGTTTGCGCCGAGCTTGGTGATCCCCAGGGTAACCGCGCCGGGATTTGACATGACACCCGCATAGGTTCCGCTCCCGGCGGTGGTATCGATTCCCAAAGCCATTCCCGAGACCCACGTCACAGGTCCTCCCTGCCCGCCAATGCCACTCAGCATCCCCCCAATACTGCCCGCGCCCGATGTCCCGGTCGTAAACTGACCCGAGCCGCCAATGGCCACCGCCAGACTCCCTCCGCTGACGCCAGTCGCCGTGCCGGAAGCCGGCATCGAGTTCGGTGTCGTAAACTCCAAGGCGCCGGAGCTGGCGGTGCTTCCGCCGCTGTAGCTGTTGGAGCCTGAGAGGATGCTGACTCCCCCGGCATTGATATTGTTCAGTCCCCCGGTACCGGTAACCGAGCCAGTAATCATGAGGTTGACACCGTTGGGGTTGAGGCTCACGGTTCCGCTGACGGTAACCGGCCCCGCAAATGCGTCGTAAGACGAGCTGCTGCCACCGCCAATGTTTGCAAGGATGGCGCCGCCGACGGCAACGACCGGGGCGATCAGTGCCTCGGGGCTGGCCAGGGTGCCGCCCCCCCAGAAGCCCAGCGTCGCGCCGTTGGCAACATTGAAGGTGGTGGTAGCGGTGGTGTTTCCGTTCTCAAAATAGACGCTTCCCTGCTGCACATTGAACGCGGAAAGGGTGTTGTTGTTATTGAGGTCGGTCCACAAGCTGCTCGAACCGGCGCCGGTCTTCGTCAGGGCATAGTTGTTGCCGACAAGACCCGCGTTGAGATCCATACGGGCGCTGCCGCCATATGCGGCGTTCGCGGCAAGGGTGAGTTTGACGCCGGGGCTGCCCGAGTTGGTAATCACCGCGCCCTGGCCCGTCGTGCCGCTGCCGGAAATAACGACCATCGCATTCGTCGGAGCGTATCCATTGAGGTCCAAAGTCGCGCCGCTGGCAACCGTGGCGGTTCCCGAACCGAGAGCCGTCGTGGTTCCCGTCCGCAGCACGCCCGCATTGATCCAAGTGCCGCCGCTGAACGTGTTGTTGCCGTTGAGTATCAGAGTGCCCGTGCCCGAGTAACCCAGGGCCGCAGCGCCGGAGAGCACGGAGGCGATCGTCGCCGAACCGGTATTGACGGCGATGCCGGTGGTGCCGGAAGCGCCGAGACTGATGGTTCCCCCGGTCAGGGTGTAATAATTGTTGGCGAACGTAATGCCCGAAACTGTTGGGTTCGCCGTGCTGCTCAGCGTAACGGTGTAGGCCGTGGCGCCGCCTGTCCCAACGCCGAATTGCACCGCGTTACTGTTGGTCCACGCGACCGACCCGCCATTCCACCAATTGCTGGTGGTGGAATCCCACGTGCCGCTTCCATCCGATGGGCTGCCGCCGCCTCCGTTCCAGGTGTAGGTCGCGGCGGAGCCCGCAAAGTGCGGCGCCAGGATGTAAACGCCGGTGACTGAAAGAATAAAGGCACTGGACTTGGCCTTTTTGAGGCCGCGCGCAAGGCGACCGGAGGATTTCAAGAGGAAGGATGAATGTGTTTTCATGGATGTCAGGTTGGTTCGGGTCAGGAGAATGAGGATTGATGAAGCTTAGCAGGATTGGTGGAAAAAAGAGCAGACGGGCGGCGCGCCGAAATCGGCACAGAGAGCAACGAGGAAGGGGGGCATGCGTGTGGTGAAGTGCTGGAGGATAACTTATAACAGACTAGACCTGTTTTGGACCCATACACAAGCATATGTATCCACCAGTTTGCGACAGCCATAACCATCGAAGCTTCCGGATTCCTCAGTGCTTCATGATCCCAATTGCTTCCGTCTTTCCCTATTTTGCGACATCAAGGAAATAGAGAACCACTGCGCCCTCAGGATATACTGCGAACGCAGTGGCAAGAACACCCTCCGTGTGCCGTCGACCCGCGGCCCCAACACGCGTTCGAGTGACGCTTTCCCGCATCCAAAACCCCGCGCCCGTCGTAGCGCAACCGTCAACCAACCAATCTATGTCAGTTCTCGTCGGAAAAAAGGCTCCCAATTTCAGCACCGCTGCCGTCATTGACGGCATGATCGTCAACCACTTCACCCTCGACCAGTTCGCGGACAAGAAGTACGTCGTTCTATTCTTCTACCCGAAGGATTTCACGTTCGTCTGCCCGACAGAGCTGCACGCTTTCCAGGCGGCGCTTTGCGAATTCCAGAAACGCAACGTGGAAGTCCTCGCGTGTTCGACCGACACGGCGGAATCCCACTGGGGCTGGTTGCAGCTTCCGAAGGCGCAGGGCGGTATCAAGGGGGTGCAATACCCGCTGCTGGCCGACGCGAACAAGACGATCGCAGCCGCTTACGGGGTGTTGAACGGCGAGTATGGCGTGGATGAGGAAGGCAGCCTCACCGCCACCAGCGAGATGATCGCCTACCGCGGGCTCTTCCTCATCGACCGGGAGGGAACGGTGCGCCATCAACTCATCAACGACCTGCCCCTGGGGCGCAGCGTGGAGGAAACGCTGCGGATCGTCGATGCCCTGCAATACTTCGAGCAGCACGGCGAAGTCTGCCCCGCCAATTGGATGGCCGGCAAGCAAGCCATGCAGGCCAGCTTCGAAGGGGTGGCGTCGTACCTCGCGAGAAACTAATGTTCGCCGGAATTGTTTGACAACACCCCCGGTTTTCGGTGGCAATCGGGGGCGTTAAACCGATGTTGTCCGCCGAATGAAATTCCCCGAACTCGACTGGAGCCGAATCCAGACCTACTCGATCTCGCAACGCCCGAACAAGGTGCAGGCCGAAGATTTTGCCGCGCCGCACGCTCGGGGCAGCCGGTTTGCGGATTTCATCGCCGGGTTGCCGAATTTCCTGGCCGCGGCGGATTTCAAGTCGGTGGTACGAGCCATCGCCGAGGCGGTGCATAACCAGCGGACCGTCCTGGTGATGATGGGCGCGCACCCGATCAAATGCGGCCTGAACCCGGTCCTCATCGACGCCATGCGCAGCGGGATTGTCAACGCGGTGGCGTTCAACGGAGCCGGGGCGATCCACGATTTCGAGACGGCCTACCAGGGGGGGACCAGCGAGGATGTGCAACAGGGGCTCGATGACGGCACCTTCGGCATGGTGGACGAAACGGGTCGCTTGATGAACGCCGCGTTTGCGTCAGGCGTGGAGGGTGCTTACGGAGCGGGCGAGGCGCTGGGCTGGGCGATGGATGGATTTCCCAACAGGCAACTCAGCCTTCTGCGCACGGGAGTGGAGCTCGGCATTCCGGTAACCGTTCATATCGCTCTCGGCACGGACATCATCCACCAGCACCCGACCGCCAGCGGCGCAGTGCTCGGGGAGGCAAGCTTTCGCGATTTCAAGCGGCTGGCAGGGGTGATCGCCACGCTGGAGGGCGGCGTGGTTCTGAACATCGGCAGTGCTGTAGTGATGCCGGAAGTTTTCTTGAAAGCGTTGACGGTGGCGCGCAACCTCGGCCACACCGTTTCCGTGTTCACCACCGCCACTTTCGACATGATCCGGCAGTATCGCCCGACCGAAAACGTCGTTCGCCGCCCCACGCATCTCGGTGGCAAGGGCCACTACATCGTCGGCCACCACGAATTGATGATTCCGCTGCTGTTCGCGGCGGTGAAGGAAGAATTGACATGAACCGCACCCGTTTCCAACAAATCGCCCGCCGTTTCAAAGACCTGAAAATCCTCGTGATCGGGGACGTGATGCTCGACGAGTTCATCTGGGGCAAAGTGCGCCGGATATCGCCGGAGGCCCCGGTCCCGGTGGTCGAAGTGGACCGCGAGACGTGTTATCCCGGCGGTGCGGCCAACGTCGCGCGCAATCTGCGGGAATTCGCCGGGGAGATTTTCCTGCTCGGGCAGATCGGCACGGGACCGCACGCGGAACGCCTGAAAGGATTGCTGACGGGAGAATGCGTCCGGCTCGATTGCATGGTGGAAGACCCCGGTTGCCAAACCATCGTCAAGACGCGCATCATCGCCCAGCACCAGCAGGTGGTGCGCGTCGATAGGGAGCGGAAGAGCGGCCTGTCCGACGAACAATTCCGGCGGGTTCTCGAACAACTGGAGACGATCATCCCGGAAATCGACGGCATTATCATCGAGGATTACGCCAAGGGACTGCTGACGCAGGCGTTGGTGGATGCCATTGTCGCCCGCGCGCGCGCCGCCGGGAAAGTCGTTACGGTGGACCCGAATCCCGGGAATCCGCTCGTGTGGAACGGCGTGACGGCCATCAAGCCGAACCGCAGCGAAGCGTTCGGCACGGCCCGCGTGCCCGCGAGCGATCCGGTCGACCCGCCGATCGCCGACGCCGCGCTCTTGAGGGTCGGCCAGATGCTGCTCGAGCGATGGAACACGGAGGCGCTGCTCATCACGCTGGGCGAACAAGGAATGATGCTTTTCCAGCGGAACGCAGAACCGTTCCACATTCCGACCCAGGCACAGGAAGTGTTCGATGTCTCCGGCGCAGGCGACACGGCCATTTCCCTGTTCACCCTCGCCCTTTGTGCGTCTGCCACGCCGACCGAAGCGGCGGAAATCGCCAATCGCGCCAGCGGAATTGTCGTCGGAAAACTCGGCACCGCCACCGTTTCGCCAAGGGAGCTGCTGGCCGGCTTCGATCAGCCGTGAGTTTTCCCGCCGTATTTTTCGACCGCGACGGCACCTTGATGGAAGAGGTGAATTATTGCGCCGACCCGGGCCTCGTCCGCTTGTTTCCCGGAACCGGGGACGCATTGCGCCGTCTCCGGGCCCGCGGCTTTCTCATCGTGATCGTCACCAACCAGAGCGGCATCGGGCGCGGACTGCTTACCGAGGCGCAATACCACGCCGTGCAGGCGGAACTGATCCGGCAACTCGGAACCGCTGAGCCGGCCGGCGGACCGCTGATTGCGGCAAGCTACTTCTGCCCGGACGCCCCGCCGTCGCCCTCCCCGCGTCGCAAGCCGGAACCGGGCATGGTCTTCGAAGCCGCGCGCGACTTGGACATCGACCTAACCCGGTCGTGGTTTATCGGCGACAAGTCCGCCGACATCGAATGCGGGCGCCGCGCCGGTTGCCGGACGATCCTGGTGCAAACCGGTTACGGCGGCAAGGAAGGCGGAGAGGCCCCTGCGCCCGCCCCGGACTTCATTGTCAAGGACGCCGTTGCCGCCGCCGAGATCGTGGCGAGGCGGTCAGGGACCACAGGAAACGCTTATAGTGCGAGGAGGTTGCTATTTTCGCTGGTCTCTGGCGGCATGTTCTCGTTTTTTTCCGCGCTGCTGGGGCTTGTCAAGTCGCCTTCGGGGTGCCTTTTCTTCTTTCTTTGGTTCTCGCTGCTCCATTTCGTTTTTACACCGTGGATCAATGGAGCCTTCCATGCCAGTTTCGTGCGAATTGGCCTTTGGCGCACAGGTTCGCAAGACTGAAAAAGAAGCGCTGGCGGGCGGGGCGGTCGTCCCGTATGCTGCGGCGTTGGATGATCAGCGACGACAGCTTTCAGTACGCCATAGAAAACACGAAGGTGTTGCTTGCGCCCGACCGGCGCATCGACACCTTCGGCAGCACCAATTTCCGGTTTCATCTCATCACCGAGCTGATGGACCGGGCAGGAGTGCTGCGCATTCGCGACGGCCGGATTCAAGCCGACCGTCCGCAAATCATCTCGCCCGGCAATTACGCGCGCCTGATGCTGGAGGGCTTCGGTGAGGAAGCGCAAAACTTTGCCGAGTGGCTTGAGAGGCGCCCCGAGAAGCCCGCAATCCTCAAATACGGCTTCAGCTTTCGCAAGCTGGATGTCGTCGAGACCATCGTGCATGGCTCGCAGGAGGAAGCCGTGGACCGGGTGCGCGATACGATCAGCAAGTCCGAAGAGCCGCTCAGCGCGATTATTCAAGGAGTGGACGACGCTTGGGAAGTGTGTCTTTTGAAATTTACAATCGACCTCATCCAGCAGTCTGCCGGGGGGAACATGACCGATTTCCGCAGACGGGGGCTGTTGTAAGATCGCCGTGGGAAAACTTCTCTGGATTCTCAAGACGGTGGTGATCCTGGCGCTAGCCGCCGCAATTTTCGGTTCCGCCGGGTGGTTTGCCTACCAGCTTTTCGTCAAGCCGAACCAGATCCCGGCAGAAGACTTGCACGCACCCGAACTGCCGCCCGACCCTAGCCTGCCGCAACTTGACAAAGCGCTGGCCTTGCAAAAAACACGGAAGCTGGTCGACGCCCGGGCCGCCCTGGAGCAGTTCCTGGACAACTACCCGTTTTCAACCAAGCTCAAAGAAGCCAAGAAAGCGCTGGGACAAATCAATACCGACATCTTCTTTTCGGCGATCCCGGCCCCGGAAAAGATTCAATACGTCGTGCGCAGCGGAGACGCGCTGGCCAAGATCGAACGCAAGCTGAAAACCACACGCGAGATGCTGATGCGCTGCAATAACCTCGACGACCCGGCACGCCTGCGGATCGGCCAGGTGCTGTTGGTCAATCAGCCGGACTTTTCCGTCGTCATCGACCGGAAAGAGCATGCGCTGACCGTTTTAAACCACACGCGTTTTTTCAAGCAATACAACGCCATGAGTTGGAACGTGCCGCCGGTCAAGAAAGGGATGGAAAAGGTGCCGATCCCAGCGCACGTGGGCGAAAAGATCGCGTGGCGTAACGGGGCGCGGGTGGCATTCGGCACGCCGGAATATGACGGCAGCGAGCGCTGGGTGGAAATTGGCGTGAAGGGATACACGCTCTTTACTGAAGGAGGCCAGAAGCCGCCGGGCGGCATCGGGTTTGCGCCGGACGACATGGAAGAGATCTCGACGCTGCTGGCCAAGAACGTGCCGGTGGTGGTTCAATAAGCCCCGTGGTTGTGACAGCGGCGATTTCCCTGCTATACTCCCGGCTCAAATGCCCGACGACTCACAACCGCTCCTGCGTTACCACCGCGAGAATTTCACGACTCATCTCCCGCGTGAATACCGCTACAGCCCCACCCACTGCTGGGCCGGCCTGATGGACGGCGGTGTCTGGCGCGTCGGCTTCACCAAGTTTGCGACGCGCATGCTCGGAGAAATGGTCGATCACGGGTTCGAATTGGAAAGAGGGGCTGCGGTGGCTCCCGGGCAGGTTGTCGGCTGGCTGGAGGGGTTCAAGGCTTTGACAGAAATCTTTTGCATTGCCACAGGCCAGTTTGCTGGGGGAAACCCCGCGTTGCGGGAGGACGCCGGCATTATTTCGCGCGATCCTTATGGCCAGGGATGGATTTATGAAGTCGCCGGCGAGCCGGACCTTCAGTGCGTGGATGCGGAAGGCTACTGCAAGATCCTCGACGCCACGATCGACCGGATCCTTGAGCAAAGAGCCGCATCGTCATGACCGACACGCCGAAAATCCTCTTCTGCCAGTGCGCCAATGCGGAGATCGTTTCCGAGACGGTCAAGACCGCCGTGCTGTGGAATTTGCGCCGTAGCGGCGTACCGTTTCTTTCGATACCGGACCTTTGCGGGCTGTCCGCCCGGCGCGACCCAGTCCTGCGTCGCTTCGCGGAAGGGGGCGCGGTTCGGGTCGCAGCCTGTTACCCGCGGGCGGTTCGCTGGCTGTTCGCCGCCGCGGACGCGGCGTTGCCGGCGGAGGCTGTGGTGTTCAACCTGCGCGTGGAAACCGCCGATGCGATATGCACCGGGCTGGGCGTCGATTGCGGAGTGCCGGAAACGGGATGCGGAATGAGCGTCGCAGCCGCAGAGTCCTCGACTCCCAACCCTCCTTGGAAGCCGTGGTTCCCGGTCATCGACTACGACCGCTGCACCGGTTGCATGCAATGCCTGAGCTTCTGCCTGTTCGGAGTGTATGCGGTCAACGACCGGTCGCGCATCGAGGTTCACAATCCGGAGCAGTGCAAGAATAACTGCCCGGCGTGTTCGCGCGTCTGCCCGGAGACAGCCATCGTGTTTCCAAAACACCGTGCGTCGCCGATCAACGGAGCCGCGGTGTCGCCGTCCGACGCGGTCGGCAAGCCGATGAAGGTGGACATCTCGGCGCTGCTGGGCGGTGACGTGTATTCGCGACTGCGGGAACGAGGCAAGGGATCGCAACGCTTCGCCGGCGACCGCGACCCGGAGACAGCGCTGCGCGAACGCCAACGCTGCCTGGCGCTGGCGGCGGGCGACATCCCGCCGGAAGTTCTCGCAAACCTGCCCCCGCCCGAAGAACTCGCGCGCCTGGCCGCGGTCGCGCAGGAGAGAGCGCTGCAAGTGTACCGGAATTCGGACGTTAAAACTTAGAATCCAATGCTTCCCCAACTCATCTTTCGCACCCTTCGTTCAGTCTCGCCGCGGCTTCTCTGGAAATTTGCGTGGAATTTCGGAATCGGGAATCTGATCGCCGTGGAAAAGTTCAAACGGCGGATCCGGCGCGGCGAGTATTTTCCGCCGTTCCTTCAGATCTCAATCATCAACTCGTGCAATTTGCGCTGCCAGGGATGCTGGGTGGACGTGGACGCGCCGCGACAGGCGATGGAACCCGCCGCCGTCAGCCGCCTGATCAACGAGGCGCGCAAGCACGGCAACACCTTCTTTGGGATTCTCGGCGGTGAACCGTTCCTGCACCCGCAGTTGTTCGAAATCCTCGCGGCTCATCCGGACTGCTATTTCCAGGTGTTCACCAACGGCCAGGCCATCACCGAAGCGACCGCCGGGCGCCTCCGCGAGTTGGGAAACGTGACGCCGCTCGTGAGCATCGAGGGAACCCGCGAGATCAGCGACGGACGCCGCGGCGGGGAAGCTGTTTTCGATAAATCGATGCGCGGCCTGCAAAATTGCATTCGCGCGGGTTTAATCGCCGGGGTGGCGACCAGCGTCTGCCAGACCAATATCGACGATCTTCTCAGCGAAGCGTGGCTGCGCGATCTTGCCCGGTTGGGCGCGCATTATGTGTGGTATTACACGTATCGCCCGGTGGGAAGCCGCAGCAACCCGCAGTTGGCGCTGCGGTCCGAACAGGTCGTGCGGATGCGCCGGTTCATCAGCGAAATGCGGGCGAAAGTTCCCATCGGCATCGTCGATTGTTATTACGACCACAACGGCGTCGCGTTCTGCCCGATGACGACCGGAGTGAGCCATCACATCAGCCCGCGCGGAGAAATCGAGCCGTGCCCGCTCATCCAATTCGCCGCGGACAACATCGCCGATCCTCGCGGCGCGTTCGTGACAATGCGCGATTCAGCGTTCCTGCGCGACTTCCGCGAACTGACCGCCAAGGCGACCCGCGGCTGCATCGTGCTGGAGCGACCGGACCTGGTTCGCGAAATCGTCCTCAAACATGGCGCCCGCGACACGACCGCCCGCGGCACCGCCCTTGCCGAACTGGACGGGATGCAGCCGAGATTGAGTCAGTGGATTCCGGGGGAGGAGGTGCCCGAACAGTTTTGGATGTACCGCCTGGCCAAGAAATACTGGTTCAATGATTTCGGAGCGTACCGGGACGCGGCAGCGCTGAAGGCCGGACCGCAATTGGCCCCCGCGCAGACGCTGCCCAGCAAGCAGGAGCTGGGGTAACCTTTTCCAAGGGCCTCGAAAGGACGAAAAGGACTGAAGGGACGAAAGGCAACCGCGCCAGAGGCCTCCCCTCAGTCTCTTTGGTCCTTTGCGTCCTATAGGCCCCCTTCTTGTCTGCGCGCTCTTTTCAGAGCGGCGCGAAACCCGCTCTCTTTTTCCCATCCCCGCCCCAAGATTTTCATTGATTCGCCCGCAACAAACCGGGGTAATAGCGGTTGAACCAGCACCACGCAATCTCTCTATGAAATCTCGATTTGAACTCACCCTTGGAACGATTATCTGTGCTCTTGTGGCAGGCCGCCTGCCCGCGGCCGATTGGCCACAGTGGCACGGCCCCGCGCGCGACAACATCTCCGCCGAGACCGGCCTGCTGACGGCCTGGCCCTCGCAGGGGCCAACGCTGGCATGGAAAATAGCCGGTCTGGGAGCGGGGCTCAGCGGCGTTTCGATTGCAGCCGGACGCGTGTTCACAATGGGCGACGGCGCGGATTCGAGTTACCTGCACGCGATGGATGAATCGACCGGCAAGCTGCTCTGGTCGGTCAAGGTCGGCAAGATCGGCGGCGGCGGCGGATTTCCCGGGCCGCGTTGCACGCCAACCGTGGACGGCGCCCTGATTTATGCCATGGCGCAGTATGGCGATTTGGTTTGCGTCGATGCCGCCACGGGCAGGGAGCATTGGCGCAAGAACCTGGAAAAAGATTTCAACGGCAAGATGATGTCTGGCTGGGGTTATTCCGAATCGCCTCTCATCGACGGCGAAAAACTGATTTGCACGCCCGGCGGACCTTCCGGCACAATGGTCGCCCTTAACAAGAAGAGCGGCAGCGTCGTTTGGCGCACGAAGGATTTGACGGATAAAGCCAGCTACGCCTCCGCCGTGCTTGCCACCATCGGCGGTACCCGCCAGATCGTCCAGATCACCGACTTGAGCCTCGTGGGCATCGACCCTTTCAACGGCAAGATCCTCTGGAAGGGCGACCGCTTCGGCAAGACGGCGGTCGCCGCATCGCCGGTCGTGATTGACAATCTGGTGTTTGTCTCGTCGAGCTACGGAATCGGCTGCAACTGCTTTGAGATCGATGGTTCCATGGGGCAATTCACCGTAAAGCAGCTCTACGCCAAACCCGACATGGCGAATCAACATGGTGGAATGCTGGCGCTCGGCCAGAACGTATTCGGTTATTCCGACAGCAAAGGCTGGCTGTGGATGGAAGCAAAGACCGGCTCAATCGTTCAGGCGGAAAAGCAGAAGCTGGGCAAAGGCTCCGAGACGCTGGCCGATGGCATGCTCTACCTGCGCGTCGAAGACCCCAAAGGAACCGTGGTGCTGCTGGAACCTTCCGCCACCGGTTGGAACGAAAAAGGGCGCTTCGATCAACCCGAACACAGCGGCAAGAAGAACTGGCCGCATCCCGTCGTCGCCAATGGACGGCTTTACCTGCGCGATCAGGACACCCTCTTTGCCTACGACGTGAAGGCCAAGTAGGCGCGCGCCGCACTCGCACCCGCCCGAATGCCGCTCGCACAGGCCGCCACACCCCGCATCGCCCCACGCCGGGTTCGCCCGCCAAAGCCCGGAATCCCACCCGTGCTGGCGGATCGCCGTCGCGTATTGCAGGCGGTGCGCAATTACGTGGCGGAGTTCAATCCGGTGCCGCCATTGCCGCTGGCCGAGGTGGCGGAACACGCCGCTCGCGTCGTGGCTGCGCTCGGCTGCGATCCCGCCTGGCGGGATTATATCGGCGTGCTGGTGAACAACGAGCTGTGGCGGGAAGCGCTGGCGGCGGTGCCATTCGAACGCCGGTTGTTGCTCCTGCCCAAGTGCCTGCGCGACGACGCGCGCTGCCCGGCGCCCTTCGACGAGTTCGGATTGCTCTGCAAACAGTGCGGGCTTTGTTCCATCCACGATTTGCAGTCTGAAGCGGAACGCCTGGGCTACGCGGTGCTCGTGGCGGAAGGCTCGGCGGTGGTAATGTCGCTTATCCAGGCGCACAAAATCGAGGCGATCGTCGGCGTAAGCTGCCTCGGCGTGCTGGAACGGGCGTTTCCGTTTATGGAAGCGGCGGCAATCCCCGGCGTCGCCATCCCGCTGCTTCAGGACGATTGCATCGATACCACCGTGGACCTGGACTGGGTTCGCGACTACCTCCACTTCTCCCGCGACGACAGCACCCGCCGGTTCGATCTCGAAGCGTTGCGCCATGAGGTGGACCGCTGGTTCGATGCTGCTTCGCTGGAGCGCATCCTCGGTGAATCCACCGACCCGACCGAGCGGATCGCCCGGCGCTGGCTTGCGCGCGGCGGCAAACGCTGGCGCCCGTTTCTCACCGTCGCCGCCTTTCGCGCGCTGGCGCCGGAGTGTTGCGAACCGTTTTCCGACGATCTAAAGCGAGTGGCGGTGGCTGTCGAATGCTTTCACAAAGCGTCGCTGGTGCATGACGACATCGAAGACGGCGACATGGAGCGCTACGGCGAAAAGACGCTGCATGAGGACTACGGCGTGCCGGTGGCGTTGAACGCCGGGGATTTGTTAATCGGCGAGGGTTACCGACTGCTGGCGACGATCCGCCTCTCCGACGAGCAGAAGACGGCGATGATTCGCGTGGCCGCGGAAATGCAGCGCCGGCTCTGCTGCGGACAAGGCGCCGAGCTTTCGTGGATGCGTTCCCCCGCCCTGCTGGGTTTGAAGCAGATCCTGGAAATGTTCCGGCTCAAGACAGCGCCGGCGTTTGCTGTCGCCTTGCATCTGGGTGCGCTGTTTGCGGGAATGGAGACGCATCGAACAGTCGCCGCGAGCCTGACGGCGTATAGCGACGCGCTGGGAATCGCGTACCAGATTCGCGATGACATCGAGGATTTCGACGCGGTTGAAGATGGAGACTGCGCACGGCTCCGTCCGAGCTTGGTTGCGTCCGTGGCGCTTGAACAGGCGCGCGATGGGGAAATCCGGCAAGCCCTTGAGCGCCTCTGGCTGCGCCGAACCCGGGATGCCGCTGAAACGGCGGAACTCCGCGCCCTGTTTGACACCCTGCAAGCCGGGGAACGCGCGCGCATGCTGCTGGAAAGCTACAAAGAGGCGTCTGTGCGTTCGTTAAGCGAGCTGGAAAACCCGAACCTGAAAGGGATGCTGCGAAGGGTAATCGGGAAAATCTTCAATGAAATGGAGATCGAGGGATGGTGCCGGGAGGTAGCGGCTGAACGGGGGGTCGAAGCGCGGAACCCAAGAGAATGAGCGCGGGATGCCGCATCTCGCTCGGGATGGCTCTTGCGGCCTGGTGGCGGTCGCGGTTCTCAACCTTTCATGAGGACATGCTGCGGACCACGCGACGGGCTCCCCGGTTACTGGGGAGTTCCACGTCGCTTATACGCGGTTTCCTGTTGGACCGGCAGAATTCCGACGGCGGCTTCCGGGGTCGCGCGCCAGAGAGCGATTTGTACTACACGGGATTCGCCTTGGACGGTTTGCTGGCGTTGAATCGGGGAACCGCCAGTGAAACGGAAAGCGTCCGGAATGCGATGTTATCGGCCAGAGCTTACCTGGCATCGTTTGGCCTCGGCGATGGCCTTGACCTGGTGCATCTGTGTTGTCTCGCTCGCGGGCATGCGGCGCTGCGGCTCGCCCGGATATGCCCGGTCTTCATGGCAGCGGACCGAATGTCGCTCGCGCGGCAAATCGAAAAACACCGTTCCTCCGACGGCGCCTACCACCCCCTGCCCCGCCAGTCGCGCGGCTCCGCGTATGCCGCGTTTCTGGCCGTGGGCGCTTATCAGGATTTGCGTTGCTCCATTCCCCAAGCCGCCAGGCTCGCCCCCGCGCTCGAATCGCTTCGAACGCCCGATGGGCTTTGGGCCAATGCCACGCCGGCTTCCGCCTCGCCTGGGCTCAATCCCACAGCCGCCGCGCTTGCCGTCCTGGGGCAACGAGGCATGCTCAATACGGAACGCGGAACCAACGCCGCCGAATGGCTCATGGCGCAGTGGCACCCGATGGGCGGATTCCTCGCCTCGCCGTTAACCCCCATTCCCGATCTCCTCTCGACCGCGACCGCGCTTCACACGCTAACCTCGCTCGGCGTTCCGATCTCCCTCATCCGCCGGCAATGCCTCGACTACCTCGACAGCCTCTGGAACAGCCACGGCTCATTCCACGCCCACTGGCAGGAGGACGAACTGGATGTCGAATACACCTTTTACGGCTTGCTCGCCCTCGGGCATCTTGCCTGATGCATCGGCGCTTTTCATTGGTGAAAGAGAGTTCGGTGATTTGTTGAAATTCGGCCCCGATCACGCGCACGTCGTTGCGGCACCGCGCCCAGCTCACACCTCCATCTCCCCAAACGAATCGTGAAACACCTGCCGCGGGTTGAGCTTCAGGAATTCGGCGATCTCGGCGAGGAAGTGCTTCGCGAACTGATCCAGCTTCTGCCGGCCCACGCCGGAAATCCGCGCGAAATCGGCTTCGGTTTGCGGATAGCGGTTCGCCATTTCGCGCAAAGCAACGTCGGAAAAGACAATGTAAGCGGGCACGTCGAGATCGTCGGCCAAGCGGCGGCGCAACGTCCGCAACCGGTCGAAGAGGATTTCATCGCACGGAATATCCCCGGCGCGTTTTCCGGTCTGCGGCTGCGGCGCGGGCACGGGTTCGGCGGTCTTGGTCAGCGTCACCTTCTTGCGCGACGTAAGCGCAGCCATGCCTTCGGGGGTAATTTCGATTTTTGGAAATTCGTCCACGGTCTGTCGGAGGTGCCCGAGCCGCATCAACTGCCGCGCGATCGCCTGCCATTGCGCGCGCGGCACATCCTGTCCGATTCCATACGTGGAAACCTCGTTGTGCCGCCACTTGCGGACCCGCTCGGTGTCCGCCCCGGTGAGCACCTCGATGATGTGATTCAGTCCGAATCCGTAATTGGGCCCGGTTTTCTGCCGGATGCGAACCACGCAGGAGAGCAGCTTCTGGGTCAGGACAGTCGCGTCGAACATGTCTTGCGGAGCCTGGCAATTATCGCAGCCGTCGCACCCGTCGCCCGGCCATTTTTCGCCAAAATAGGAGAGCAGCGTCGCGCGGCGGCACGCGTGGGAGTCCGCGTAATGCACCATCTGGTCGAGCTGCTCGCGGGCGATCCGCTGCTCCTTGACCGTCGGCTTTTCCTTGATGAACGCCATCTGCTTGATGGCGTCGGCCGCGCTGAAGAACAGCAGGCACTCGCTTGGCAGTCCGTCGCGTCCGGCACGCCCGGTCTCCTGGTAATAGCCTTCGATGTTCTTGGGCAGATCGTAATGGACAACGTAGCGCACGTTGGGTTTGTTGATGCCCATGCCGAAGGCGACAGTCGCGGCGATCACCCGCACTTCGTCCCGCAGGAACAACTCCTGGTGTTCGGTTCGCTGCTTGGCGGTGAGGCCGGCGTGATACGTCAGCGCCCGGATGCCGTCGTCGGTCAGCCGTTGGGCCACGCTCTCGGCGCCTTTGCGGCTGAAACAGTAAACGATCCCGCTTTCGTTGCGCCGTTTGCGGACGAAACGCAGGAGTTGGTCGTAGGGCTTGCTCTTGGGGGCGACCCGGTAGGTCAGGTTCGGACGGTTGAAGCTGGCGACGTAAACAGACGCGTCCTTTAGACGCAACTGCCGCACGATGTCGTCGCGCACGCGCTGGGTGGCCGTGGCGGTCAGCGCCATCACCGGAACGTCGGGAAACCGATCGCGCAGGGTGGCAAGCTGGCGGTATTCCGGGCGGAAATCGTGGCCCCATTCGCTGATGCAATGCGCTTCATCGATGGCGATCAGGCCGACATTCCAGCTTTGCAAATCATCGAGCATCCCGGAGAGCATCAGCCGTTCGGGCGCGGCATAGAGCAAGCGGAACTCGCCCTGGTGCAGACCGCGCAACCGGTTGCGCCCCTCGCCTTTTCCGAGCGATGAGTTGAGGAAGGTGGCCGGAATCCCGCTGGCCTGAAGCGCGTCCACCTGGTCTTTCATGAGCGAGATAAGCGGGGAAACCACCACGGTCAACCCCGGGTTCATCAGCGCCGGGAGTTGAAAACAGAGCGACTTGCCGCCGCCCGTCGGGAGCAGTGCAAACACGTCCCGCCCGGCCAGCGCGTCGAGGATGATCTCCTCTTGCAAGGGACGAAACGCGGAGAAGCCGAAGGATTGCTTCAGGGTATTCAGCAGTTGCTCTTTCATGCGGATTGGCCGTAGCCGTTCGCTCGCCTGCTATTCATTTCATCGGAAGGGGGGTGTTCGCAAGATAAACCAAGGCTCCTATCTGTGTTCATTCGTGAAATCCGTGGTTCATCGGTTTTTGTGCGCTCCAAGGAATTGCAGGTTGCGCAGTGCGTCCGCTTTGGGCAAATAAGAAGCGAAGCGTTTCATCCGATGGCAAATCTCATTCTCAAGAACGTGTGCAAAGCCGCCCGCGCGGAAGGCGCCGCCGCTCTGCGCGACCTCAACCTGGAGGTTCGCGACCGCGAGTTCTTCGTCCTGACCGGCCCGTCGTCCGCGGAACTCTCCGCCGTGCTGCGCGCCGTCGCCGGTCTCGACCCGATTTCCCGGGGCGAGATCGCCATCGGGGATCGCCCGGTTCAGGAACTCCCCCCAAATGACCGCGCCGTGGCGATGGTCTTCCGCAGTTACGCCCTCTTTCCGCACCTGACCGTCTCGGGCAACCTGGCGCTGGGACTGCACGGTCGCGGGTTTCCCAAAGCGGAGATCGAGAAGCGGGTCAAACAGGCGGCGGCGCTGTTGGGCTTGGAATCGTTGCTCAAGACCAAATCCCCTGCCCTCTCCGGAACCGAACGACTGAGGGTCGCCCTGGCACGGGGCGTCATCCGGCAACCGAAGGTGTGCCTCCTTGATGATCCGCTGGCGGGCATTGAATCCACGCAACAGGCCGCGGCGCGGACCGAGCTTCTCCAAATCCAGCATCGGCTGCAGGCGACGACCCTTTGCGCGACAACCGATGCCGCGGATGCCATGGCCCTCGGGGATCGCGTGGCGGTGTTCAAGGATGGCTCGATTCAACAAGTAGACACCCCCGCGAAACTGTACGCCGCGCCCGTCAATCTCTTCGTCGCCGGTTTCATGGGCGCTCCGAAGATCAACCTGATCCAGGGCAAGCTGCGGACGCTTCAGTCCGGTCTCTCGTTTAGGGAAGCCGAGGGCGGGACCCTGGAGATTCCGCTTTCCGAGAGGGACGATCTAAAAACGTGGGTGGGCAAGGACGTTATTCTTGGCGTGCGCCCTGAACATCTCCGGATCGCGTCCAACGGGGAAAAAGCGCCGGGTATTCGCATCCAAGCCTTGGTGGACGCCGTCGAGTTTCTGGGCGCAGAGACCCTCTGCACGCTCGGCACCGGCGCTCACACGCTCATCAGCCGAAGCTTTGCCGTGCTTGACCGCGCGGAAGCCGGTCACCGAATGGCATTCACCCTTGACGCTTCCAAGGCGCTGCTCTTCGATCCGGAAACCGCACAGCGCCTCTGAGATGAGCCGATTGGTGGACATCGGATTCGTAGTCGCCCTTTGCAAGGGGCTCCTTGCGGACAAACAACTCCGGCGTACTGCCACCCTGTGGTTGCTGCTCGGCGCAATGCTGATGACCATTGCAGGCGCCCTGCCGCTGGCGGCGTGGCTCACGGAAAGCCCGGTGCGGTTTCTCCTCTACTGGGGCGTTTGCGCCTGGTTTACCATCACCACCATGCTCCTTGCCGCTTACGACATGCTGAGCGTCCGCCGGGAGGCAGTGCGCGAACGGCGGCGGCTGCGCCGGGAGATTTTTGGAGATTCCGATGATCAGGACCCGCGAGACGATCGTTGAACTGGAAGACGCCACCCTGGCGCCATATGCCCAGAAATCGGGTGAATCTGGCGGCCGGCGCCATCCCGAACCGCCGCATGCTTTCCGCACGGAATACCAACGCGACCGCGCCCGGATCATTCACTCGCGGGCATTTCGCCGGCTGGAATACAAGACGCAGGTTTTTCTGAACGGAACCGGCGACCACCTGCGCACCCGGCTTACACACACCATCGAGGTGGCCTCGTTGAGCCGGTCGATGGCCCAGGCGCTCGGGTTAAACGCCGATCTCGCCGAGGCTATCGCCCTCGCCCACGATCTCGGGCATCCGCCCTTCGGGCACTCGGGCGAGGAAGCCTTGAATGACCGCATGACCGGTCACGGCGGCTTCGATCATAACCGACAAAGCCTGCGCATTCTCGAACGGATCGAGAAAAAATATCCGGGGTTCGACGGGCTGAACCTCACGATGGAATTGCTGGAGGGCCTGCAAAAGCACAGCGGAAGCTATCGCGTGCCGCAAAAAAGCGCCTCCGGCAGCGCTGCCGCTCATCCGAGCCCCTCCCTTGAAGCCCAAGTCGCAGACATCGCCGATGAGATCGCCTATTACAGCCACGATCTCGACGACGGACTCGACTCCGGCCTCATTCAACCGGAGCAGCTTGCGGAGTTGGAGATCTGGCGCGAAACCCAGCGCGATGTAAAATCGCGCCACCCGCGCATTCGGGGCCGGGAACTAAACGCCTACGTGATTCGCTGCCTCATCGACCGCGAAGTCGAAGACGCGATACAAACCAGCGACCACGCAATCGCCGAGTCCCGCGTCACATGCGTTGCCGACGTGCGGCAGCACCCAAAGCCTCTCATCCGCTACAGCGACTGGCTCATGAGCGCGAACCGCCAGCTCCGCGAGTTCCTGTACGCAAATCTCTATTTTCACCCGACGGTGAGAACCGTCAACCGGAACGCCTGCGACATGCTGCGCAAGGTCTTCGACGCCTACCTCGCCAAGCCCGACCTGCTCGGCGACGCCACCGCCACCAGGATTTCCCGCGACGGTCTCCACCGTGCCGTGTGCGATTATCTCTCCGGGATGACCGACCGGTACTTAATTCAGGAATACCGGCGAATTGCCTCGTAACGGGAAGAAGAAGGTCCGCAGATTACGCAGATTTTCGCAGATTCTTTTGAGGACGACGGTAGGGATGGCACTCCGTGAGCCTGCCATGAGCGCAGGACAAATTTCTTCTATTATTTGGCCCGCCGATTCTTGCGAAAACGTCGGAGACCGGGCTCTGGGGAGCGCACGCGCCCTCGCGTGCGGCCTTTGGCGCCCCGCCAAAGGCATCTTCTCAAGAAGCTCGCATTCGACCGAGTAACCACGGATTACACGAATGAACACGGATAGGTTTCATCCGTGCCAATCCGTGAAATCCGTGGTTTCGATGAAGCAAAAGTTCGCGTCGGCGAGGGCGCCGACGCCAACACGCGAGGGCGCGTGTGCTCCCCAGAGTTGCAGGCCGACACCGTTTTCTTTCTCCGTGTATATACCCCGGTATATACGGACCTCCCGGTGATTGCGATCCGCCGGAAGAAATTTGTCCCGCGCCCTTTCCGCCAAGGCTGCCGGCATTAATCTGGACTGATCACCGAAACCTCGATACGCTGCCCTTATGTCCTTCGGTACCAAGACCAGACACACAAAGATGGCAGCTTCTCCAGCGAAGGGCAGTGGCTCCATCGCTCCTCTATTTAATTTATGCAAAATTCCACGAAACCCCTTTTTTTGGCCGTTGCGGCATGGTTACACCTCATTAGTCCCGTGATGCCGGCTAATCTGGAAGCCTCCACTGCATCGAGCCCGCATCATCGTGTTGTCTGCCTCGGCGCCAGTATCACGGTCGGTATTGGCACGAACATCCCGGCGTTCGATTCTTTTCCGGCGCAACTCGCCAGAATGCTGGGCGACACGTGGTCAGTCGAAAACTTCGGCGTGAGCGGGGCCACCCTTCTAATGCACGGGGACAAGCCCTATCGAAAAGAACAAGCCTTTCAAAAATCGCTGGAGTCTCACGCCGACACGGTGATCATCAACCTCGGCGGTAACGATTCAAAGCCGCTGAATTGGAAATTCAAGGCCGAATTTGTCGGCGATTACCTCGACCTTATCGCGAAAATCAAATCCCGACCGAATCCTCCGCTGATTTACGTTTGCCTGCCCGCCTATGTTTCCGGGAGTGGAAACTATGGAATCAATGAACCAGTCGTCCGGGAGATCATACCGATGATTGAGGATATCGCGACGAAATCAGGCGCCCATGTTATCGACATGCACACGCCGCTGGTTGGAAAAGACAATCTCTACGGCGACCGCGTTCATCCGAATACGGAGGCGGCCTGTCTTATGGCGCACGCTGCGTTTACGGCCCTGACGGGGGAAGATTTCAAGGGGGCAATTCCCTCTGTGCTTAAATCCGAGTGGCAGGGCTACCAGCGTTTGGATTTTGTCGTAGACGGACGGATGGCGGTGCTGGTGTTACCAAAGGCGCCGGCGGACGGCCGCCCCTGGATCTGGCGCACGGAGTTTTTCGGCGCCTTTCCCCAGGCGGATGTTGCGCTTCTAGGAAAAGGCTTTTTTGTGGCCTACATCGATGTGCACGATATGTATGGCGCTCCCATGGCTTTGGATCACATGGATAAGTTCTACGAGTGTCTTTTGCGAGACCATCGGCTTTCAGCCAGGACCGTTCTGGAGGGGTTCAGCCGTGGCGGCTTGTTCGCCCTCAATTGGGCTGCGCGCAATCCGCGGGAGGTCGCGTGCCTCTATATCGATGCCCCCGTATGTGATTTTAAAAGCTGGCCGGGCTGCTTTGGCCGCACCGTCGCCAATTCTCCGAATGACTGGGAGCAGTTAAAGAAAGTCTATGGTTTTAAGAGCGATGAGGAGGCGCGCGCCTACAGATTAAATCCCATCGACAACCTCAAACCGCTGGCCGACGCCAGGATTCCCATTCTAAGCGTGTGCGGCGGGGCGGATACGGCCGCTATTTTTGAAGAAAACACAGGGATCGTTCAGGAGCGCTACAAAAAACTTGGCGGCGAGATCCAAGTCATTGTCAAACCGGGCGTCGGCCATCATCCGCACAGCCTGGAAGATCCGAAACCGATCGTGGATTTCATCCTGCGGCATCGTTGAACCAAAGGATGCGCCTAGTGCCCTTCGTAGAGCATTGGCCCCAACGCAACCGACATCATGAAGATCCATGGGCGGATTCTAACAGGCCTTCCGCACGACTGAAGAACCGCCAGCATCATATCTTAATGAATCACTTTCAACCGCATGAAGCGCACGGGGACCGTCGCTGTCGAGGTCGTGTCGGACACCACCACATTCACTTGCGCGCCGCTGCCGGACTCACTGACGTTGCCGGGGGGCGACCAGACTCCGTTCGTTAACGTGCTGATCGCAGTCCAACTGCCGGAGACCGCCGGGCTGTTACCTGCTTCCACAATGCAGGAAATATCGGTGGCTGCCGTGTTTCGGTAGAATTGCAGCGAGAGGTACCTGTTGCCGTTGGACGGCTTGAGACTGGAAACCGGCAGGTCCCAGGCCTCAAACGCAAACGGGTTTACTCCAAGGGCATAAGCCATCAAATTGGAAACCCCGCAACTGTTGTTCGCGACAGCATCTCCGCTGACGGCTTGAATGGTCACGCCGGAGCCAAACACTGACGCCTTCCATGCGTCCATAGGCATTTGGGGCGAAACAATCAGGTTCACCTGTCCCGCGATGCTGGTGTCCACCTTGTAGTTAAGCCCATAGGGTGGCATCGAGCCGATAGCCAAACCGTTGTCCGTCAAGGCGCCTGTGTAAGCGATCAGGCGATACGTGCCACTGGTCAATCCACCCGAATCGAACGCGTTCAGCGTGCCATCGAGGGTCAGATTTCCATTAACCTTTACCATGCCGCCGGCAGTGCCAACGCCATACTGCAACGCACCATTGGCGCCTACAGCCAGATCGCCGTCGATCGTCAGCGTTCCGCTGCCGTTAACTCCGGGTGAGATTTGGCCGTTCACGGTAACCGCGCCACCGACAGCGCCCAATCCGGAGAGCGTCGCCCCGCCGGCTACCGCAAGCCCATTATTAACGATCAAGGTGCCGCTGTTAACGGTCGTTCCCCCGGTGTAATTGTTCGAACCGCTCAACGTCAGCGTTCCCGAGCCGGTCTTTGTCAGTCCGCCAGTGCCGGAGAGGTTTCCGCTGAGGGTGATATTCCTCCCGGTATTCGTCCCATCGGCTGCCTGAAAGGTAATCATGTTCGTCAGGTTCAGAGGCAGTGAGGAAGACCAACTGGCCGATGCCGCAAGCGTTCCGCCGGAAAGATTCACCGCGCAAACAGACGTCCCGGAACCAGATTTTACAATCCCGCCGCTTCCGACATACAGGCTGCCGCCAGTCACGTTCAACACGCCTGTCCCCGAGGTCGATGTGTTTCCGTATCCCCCTCCCCCAAGATTAACCGCCAGAAACGATGCCGTTCCCCCCGTCATATTCACCGTGCCGTTGCCGTTGCCCGAATTAAGGGCAAGGGTTGTGTTCGAAGTGAGGATGCCGCCGTTTAGATTCAGCAAACCTGTCGTGTTCATGCCCACCGTGATAACTCCAAGGGCATTCAGGGCGCCGCTTTGAACGTTCATTCCGCCCGCATAAGTCCTCCCTAACACGATACTGGCTCCACTGGACGTATTCCACGTGCCGCCATTTAACTTCACAAACCCCGGGTTGTTCGAAAAGTAACCGATGAAAACATTGTTGGTCTGGTTCAAAGTCGCGCCGGGCAGGATCGCAAGCCCCGCGGTCCCGCTGGTCATGTCCCCGATATTCCACATCATGACGAAGCCGGTGGTGCAAGTGCCGCTGGAAAGCAAAAGCGAGCTTGCCAGCGAAACGGCGGCGCTGGTGCCTCCGATAACGGTATTTCCGTTCGCAAGATCGCTCGATACGCCGTTCAGTGTCAGGGTTGCACCCGCCGTTGCGAACGTAATGCCCTTTAGATTCAAGGCGCTGCCGATCGTTGCGCTGTCATTCAGCGTAAGAATCCCCGTCGAGCCATATCTGGAGCCAAGGACGATCGTTCCGTTGCTGAAAGTATAGTTTCCGCTCCCCGCCGGTTCGATTGTCATGGACCCGGCGTATTGCGTCCCGGAAACAGTGACCGTTCCGGCCGAATCGGTGCCGTTGCCAAATCCAACGTCATTGGCATCCACAAAGCTGAACGAAGTGCTGTTGGAAACCGCCGATCCCGCGGTGGAACTCAGTGAAACGGTGGTTCCGCTCACAGTCGTCACCACGGTGCCCGCGGCAAAATTACTAAGTGAAAGAGCCTCACCCAAGAGCAGCCCGGTGGTGCTGGTCACCGCGATTGTGTTAGAGCCGACCGCCGTCGTCCCGACCGATTTGGTCGCCACACCGGGGCCGTAAACGACATCCGTTGTCCCGCTCGAAAAGATTGCCGTCACATTGTCCCAGGTTCCACCGCCATCGCTTCCGTTCCCCATTGCCAGAGGATCCCATGTCCACCGGTTGGCTGTCCCCGGCAATACGACAAAAGCGATCCTCAACAAAGCGACGCCCGCGCCCCCGTCGTTGCTTGCGCTCACGCTGGCATTAAAGGTTCCGCTGATAGCCGGCGTTCCGGTAATCGAGCCGGTGCCCGGATTCACCGCCAACCCGGCGGGCAGACCGCTCGCTCCGTAACCGGTCGGGTTGTTGGTCGCCGTGATCTGATAGCTAAATCCGCTCGCATTCGTCCCGGTTGCAGCCGTTGCGCTTGTAATCACAGGCGGCGGCGGCACGATGGCAATCCTCACGGAAGCGGACCCCGTGCCCCCGAGATTGATCGCGCTGACAATGGCGTTGAAGGTAGCCGTGACCGCCGGCGTTCCGCTAATCAGCCCCGTGCCCGGATCCACGCTTAGCCCATCGCTCAACCCACTTGCCGCATAACTCGTCGGATTACTGCTAGCGGTAATCTGGTAGCTGAACGCGTTCCCGTTTGTTCCCGTTGCAGCGCTTGCGCTCGTAATTACAGGCGGCGGCGGCGGCAGAATATCGATCGCAAATGAAGCGGTTCCCGTCCCGCCCGCATTGATCGCGCTGATGCTGGCGTTAAAGGTCCCAACCGGGGTTGGCGTGCCGCTAATCAACCCAGTGCTCGAATTCAGGCTCAACCCGTCGGGCAATCCACTTGCGGCGTAGCTCGTCGGATTGTTGCTCGCCGCGATCTGGTAGTTGAACGCGCTCCCGTTCGTTCCCGTTGCAGCCGTTGCGCTCGTAATCACAGGCGGCGGCGGCGGCAGGATTGTAATAATTAAGGCGGAACTGCCCGAGCCGGTTAGATTGATCGCGCTGATGCTTGCGCTAAAGGTCCCGACGGGAGTCGGCGTGCCGCTGATCAAGCCCGTACTCGAATTTACGCCCAGACCGTCCGGCAATCCGCTTGCCGCATAGCTCGTTGGGCTGTTGTTTGCCGTGATTTGGTAATTGAATGCCCTGCCGCTGGTTCCCGTTATGCCGGGAGCGCTGGTGATTACCTGTGACTGCGCAACCACAACGATCGTCAGATTCTCGTTGTCCATCCCTCCGTCGTTTCCGGCGCCGATCGCGACAATGCTGGTCCCCAGCGCTGCTGGAGACCCCGTAATCAAGCCAGTAGTCGCGTTATAGTTCAAACCGGAAGGCAGCCCGGATGCAGTGTAAAACGTGGGACTATTGCTGCCGAGAATCTGATAACTGAGGTTGTCGCCGAACCTGAGCACCGCCGGGCTCTGGTAATTCGACAATTGCGGCGCCGGCGGCACCGTTCCAGAAACGCTCACATTATCGAAGGTCGCGCCACAAATGGCTCCAGTGTTGTGGCTGCACACAGGCATTCCAACGTACATGCTGGACGCCATGGCGACAGCCACGGTTGCCTGCCGGGTCCAACTGCTTCCATTAGATGAAATGTAGGATGTGAAAACGGTGCCGGACCGCACCAGTTTCACCCAATACGGCGCGGTGAAGCTCCCCGAGTTCAGATTATCGACACAACTCGCGCCGGTCGTGTTCCGCGATATGGATTGCACGCTGGTCGGCTCGTCGAGAACGACGTCCACAAACGTTGAGTTCGCTGCAAGGGTCTCGCGAATCATCACTCCCGCCTTCGCATTGGACGCCGTGTTATCCATCGCGACCACCCTTGCGATTATCCTGCATGCCGTTCCGCCGGTCTGAAAAACAAACCCAAAACTATCCGACGTGCTCCAAATGTCGCTTCCGCACGCTTCCACCGAGAAAGTCGATCCGCTGCAATTCGCGCCCCCAATGTTCGAAGCCGCAATGTCCTGCCATTGCCACGGGCCGGGCAAAGTGCCTGGCATGATCCCCACACTGTTCGAGTTGGCGCTCTCGACGCCCGAACTGCCGAGCGCGGTGACAACGTAGTAATACAGCGTGCCGTTGGCCACCGTTGTATCGACGCAAGCGGTGCCGGTGATGTTGGCCACGGTTACAAAACCGGACCCGGCGGTAAGCGAGCGTTTCACATTATAACTTACCGCCCCTGTCGAAGCATTCCACGCCAGCGTAATCTGGGCGCTGCCGCTGACGCCCGTCATTCCCGTGGGAAGGGGCGGAGCCGGCGGCAGAATCCCGACGACCAGCCCGGCGCTTCCACTTCCAGCGGCGTTGCTGGCAATGATCGTCGCCGTCTTCGTGCCGGTCACCGTGGGAGTGCCGCTAATCAACCCAGTGCTCGCACTGAAACTCAAGCCGGTCGGCAATCCGCTTGCCGAATAACCGGTCGGATTGTCGGTTCCCACTATCCGATAGCTAAAAGCCGCTCCATTGGTTCCGGTGACACTGAGCGTGCTGCTGATCAAGGGCGCCGCCGGGGCAACGATCACGGCAAGGATCGCGCTGCCCGTCCCGCTGGCGTTGAACGCGCTGATTGTCACCGAAGACGTTCCGGTCATCGTTGGCACACCGCTAATCGCCCCCATGCCCGGGTCAACGCTCAGGCCCGCCGGCAGGCCCGCCGCTCCATAGCCAATGGGGCCGTTGTTCGCGGTGATTTGATAATTGAACGCGCTCCGGTCCGTTCCCGTGGCGCTCAAGGCGCTTGTAATCGATAGCGGCGCGGGCAGAGTAACCAAGTTCAGGGTTGCGGCCGGACTTGTTCCACCGTCGTTCGCAGCGGTAATCTGCACGCTCGCCGTACCGGCGACCGTTGGAATCCCGCTGATGATCCCGGTGGCCGGGTCCACGCTCAGGCCCGACGGCAGGCCGTTTGCCGTAAAAAGGTATGGCGCGTTGGTCCCCGCAATTTGATAACTGAACCCATTCCATTGCATTCCCGTCGCGCTCAGCCCGCTGGTGATCGATGGCGGCGGCGGCACGATGCTGATGGTCATGCCCGCAGTGCCGCTTCCCGCTGCATTACTGGCGGTCAAAATGACGCTGTTAGTGCTGGCCACCGCGGGTATCCCGCTGATCATCCCTGTGACCGTATTGACATTCAAGCCCGTTGGCAGGCCGCTGGCGTAGTAACTTGTCGGGCTTTCGCTCGCCGGAATCAGATAACTAAACGCGGCGCCCACCGACCCCGTCGCGACCAAAGCCGCGCCTCCCGGCATTGCTGGAATTGCCGGCTTGGTGTATTCGGCAAAATTTCCCCACGCATTTGTCACCGAACCAGGGTAGCTGGTAATCGCAAAACCGTTGCGCGAGAAGCTGCCCACCACCCGCGAGGGATTTCCCGCCACGCCGGATGCGTTGAAATTGACCGGATAAGCGGGGAAATCGTTCGACCCCGCCTGATAGGTGAGATACGTGCATTCATTAATCAAATTAAACACGCCGCCCGTGACTTGGGCGCCAAGGGGACCGTAGATTTGAGTGTAAGCCAGTTGAATCCCGACATCCCCGCCCGCGATGGAGTAGTCGATCGCATCCCCCCCCGCAATGACGGCCACGTTGAACAGACGAAAAACTCCCTGGTAAGAAGAGGTGGAATAGATCGGCGTGGTCCTTGTCACGATCCACGAATTGGCCAGGCTGACGTTCGATGTCCCGGAGCCCTCCAGGTAAAAGCCGTAATTGCTGACATCGTTTGTTTGCACCACTCCCACGACCGTAGGCCCCCGCCCATTCTCGCTGGCGCAATCCACAGCGATGTTATCGTTGATCGAGGGATTGATCGCGACCGTCTCGTTACAATTTCCCCACCAGTGCACGGTGGAATTGGCCAGCGTCCAAGTCCCGATGGCCGAGTCCAGGGCGCCGTTGCGGTAATTGGGCGTGCAATTGCTGTCGTCGAGATAGACCCAAAAGGTGCTCTGCGCCTCGGTGTCCACCACGTACCCCGAAGAGCCGTTGCCGAGCTTGATGAAGGTATTCAGCGGCACACCGTAAACCAGGGTAATGTAGTGATTTGGGCACGAATAAGTGTCGAAATCGATCCCGATGCAGGTGTTGGGCAGGGCGGACGCGATCACATAAACATTGGCGCCGCGTCCCTGAATGCTGGGAGGATACGCAACGGGGGCGACGGGGGTTTGGCTCTCGTAAGAGAAGTCCACCCCGCGAAGGCCGCTGCTGGCGCTCAGAATCACGGCTGGCGGGCCGCCGCTTCCGCTTGTCGCGGCGGTGGGCTGAAGCACGCTCGCCTTGCAATATCCGTCCGCCCACGAGCCCGCGGCATGGCGCAGTTCGTTGGCTCCCCGCAGTTCGACGCCGCCCGGCACGGTGAGGCTGCTGGAGATTTTATAATGGCCGCCGGGAAGATACACAATGCCGCCGCCATTTCCCGCCGCAGCGGCCAGTGCGGCCTGGATCGCCGCGGTATCGTCGCTGTTGCCGTCTCCCGCAGCCCCGTAATCTGTCGAGACGAAAAGATCCGGCCTGGAGGGTTGGCAAGCCTGAAAGGCCGCGAAAATGGCGTTCCAGGCGACGCCGGGGCTGAGCACCGGGGACGGCGCCAGAGTCGCCCCGCTGGAACTGAGAATCAAGGCGCTGGCCGCCGCATTGTTGACGATTTTTTGCGACGGTGAAAAACTACAGCCCGCAAACGCGGTTTTGCAGACGTTGGAGCCGAGAACGCACTGAGTGCCCGAGTTGAGTGTGCAGTCCACCAAATCCCCCACGCCGGAATTCTGAACGATCGTGCCGTTGAAGGTGCAGTCCTGCGCCTGAAAGAAGTCATTCCAGTCACCGCTGCCGTTCGCATCGATCAGCACCGAAGTCCCGCTGGTGCCCGTTAACAAGCAGTTTTCCAGTTGGATAAAGAACCCGGTCACGGCGGTATGGGCGATCGCCGTTCCCGCGCTGATGGTGAAATTGGTCATCTGAAGCCCCTGCTGGCTCGGCATATAATTGGCCACGACTCCCGTGTTGCAGTTCTGGATGGTTCCGGAGTAAATCGAGGGCATTGAAACCCCCGTGGTGCCGGGACCCGAACTTTGTGACATGTTCACCCCGACGTTGTACCCGCTGATGTTGATCTGGATGCAATTGATGCCGTCGATGCGCATCAGCACTATGCCCGTTCCGTTGTTCAGCATCCAGGTTGCTTGGGGGCCATTCGCAGCCGGGGCGTTTGGCAACTTCGAGGCCGCCCAGATCGCCGGGGTAAAGTTAATGTCCGCCATGCTCGCCCAATCGGCGCCGCCGTCCACCTGAATACCCTGGGCCAGAGGGCTTCCATATACTCCCCGTGGGCTGTATTCGTTGCCGTGTATATTCATCCCCAGGTAGGAATTGATCAAAACCACATCTTGAAGGGCGCAAGCGCTGCTGACCTGAAAGGTATAAGGATAAGGCGTGATGTTCGACGGATCCTGATTGGGATACCAGAAGTTGAGTCCGACCACCGCATCGTTGCCGGCAACAGTCAGGAAAGCAGTCCCCGTGGCCGAACCGGTGGTGTAGATCGCAAAGGTGGCGCCCACGGCTCCGGTTGTGCCAGAGGTCCAGTTTGTCCAGTCGCCGTGCAAGGTCACCCCCGCCGGGAGGCTCAAATTTCCATAAAAGGCATAGGTCGCGTTGGGAACATAAACCACGCCGCCCGCCCGGGTCCCCGTGTGATAAACGAAGTTGATTGCATTTTGAAACGCGGTCGTGTCGTCCGTAACCCCGTCGCCCTTTGCTCCAAACTGCTGCGGAGTCACCGTCGCCACCACCTTTTCCGCGGGGTTCAGCGTGGGGGTGTACACCTTGGGAATACACTTGCTGGAGATACGCAGGCCATTAACGATTGCATACGAATTGCCGCCGTTCAGGCCCGAACCTTTGATCAGAATCTTGCCGGTGGTATCCGATAGCACCGCCAGGATGACCGAGAACCGGTTGTCGGCATCGGAGTTGGTTGTAAAAGCGGCACCGGCCGCGTAAGCAATGGAGCCGCTGGTTGCCGCGGAGCCGGCGGTCAGGTCCGTGAAGGACGTGCCGCCGTTGGAACTGTTATCGTAAGCGTAAAGCTCCACCTGAAACCAGGTGAACGCCTTCAGCCCCGACAGCGACAACCACAACGCGTTCGCCCCGGACACATTGAAACCGCCGTACGACTGATACAGCGGCCCCTCCGTGAAAGCGCCGCTCCCACTCACCGTGACGGCGCTCCGGGTCTGGGTAAACTGGGCCTGCGTGTTCGTGCCGGAACTGGTTCCTCCGGTCATGCTAATGGAAAGGGTGCCGCTGGAAGCTACGCTTGCGTCCACACCGCTGAAGGTCCCGGTCACCGCGGCAACGGTCCCCGCAAATGGCAGTTTATACGAGGAGCCGCCTTGGAGCGGCGCGGTCCCGCTGCTTGGGACGAACTGAATCCGGACATCCGCCAGGGCTCGATGGGATATCGGCAGGAATACGGAGAGGATGGCCGCAAACAGGAGCGAAAGTCGGAGCCAGCGGGATTCAGAGTTCATGGAGGGGAGCGGGTTACGGTTTAGGGCAAGATTACAAGACCAAACATGGACTATTCTTGTTTTTCTGTCAATCATATCCACCGCCTCCAGAACGCGGGCGCAGGACAAATTTATTCTATTATTTGACCCGCCGATTCTTGCGTGAACGTCGGAGACCGGGTTCTGGGGAGACCGGGTTCTGGGGAGCGCACGCGCCCTCGCGTGCGGCCTTTGGCGCCCCGCCAAAGGGTCCTTCGCGGGTAATCGCTGGCAGCGGAACAAAAGTTCGCGCCGGCGCGACGCCGAAACGAACTTCCTGTTCGCTGGCATCCTGCCGGCGTGCTGGTGCCGGCGTCGGATTGCACTCGGCGCGCGCCCAAGCCTCCGGCAGGATGCCGAAGGCAGCAGGCTGGAAGCCCGCGCTCCCCTTCGGATACACGCGTATGGGTATTTTCGGAGTAGGGGAACGAGGGGAAAATGGAATTATTCGGCCTGCGAAAGCCGCAGAGGACTCTTTCCATTACCCACAAATCCAAAGCCGGGCTGAGAGATCAAAGCGGCCCTCATTATTTGTCATCCTGAGCCTGCGAAGGATCTCACGGCACGCCGTCCGGCGTTATGCCTCCATTCACCGCTCTCGAAGCTGACAGCGCCGCACAATGGGCCGTCAGTTCCGATTGCGTGGCCGGCTAAACAAACCCTCGCGGTCGCGTCGTGAGATCCTTCGCAGGCTGCCAATGAACCTGACGGTTGCAGGAGGGCGACATCCGGCGTTTGCCGTGGGGCGTTCGTCAACGCGACAGCGTCGTGGAGTGCGGCAGTCCTGTGCCG
>Ga0316220_1000478_pt1 | contig 57538 bp, 34 predicted proteins | sample TBH18005metaG_FD_203632 | JGI IMG/M metagenome (GOLD analysis project Ga0316220, IMG submission 203632) | Freshwater microbial communities from Trout Bog Lake, Wisconsin, USA - TBH18005 | ecosystem: Environmental > Aquatic > Freshwater > Lake > Hypolimnion/Profundal zone | place: USA: Wisconsin... | reverse complement strand
GGCTCATATTATTTGTCATCCTGAGCTTGCGAAGAGCCTGTCCTGAGTCTGTCGAAGGAATCTCACGGCAGGCCAGCCGGCGTTATGTCACCATTCACCGTTCTCGAAGCTGACAGCGCCACCCGATAAGCCGTCCGTTCCGAGTACGGGCTGACTGAAACGAACGTCGCGATCGCCTCGTGAGATCCTTCGCAAGCTCAGGATGACAACGTTCGGGGCTCCGGTTTCACTCCTGCGCCCGATTTGTGTGCTGTCGGGATCATGTGTGCTGGCGGTGGCTGGCGGGGTCACCCATTACTTCTTAACCGGAATCCGCCGCCGCAAAGCGATAATCGCGGCGTTGATTGTTGGGCAAGAACCTGCAGCGCGCCGGCTTCCGGGGAGCGCACGCGTCCCGGGTGCTGGCCGAGGCGTCCCGCCTCGGCGAACTTTGTGCGTGGAGTCGCCGGAATGCGCGGCAGAGACTGAAAGTTCGCGCCGGCGGGACGCCGACGCCAATGCGCTACAGCGTATTCGCCGATTTCAAACAACTCGCATTGGAATAGCTCCGGCATTCCTTCACCTCCCGGCATTTTCACAAAATCGTTCACGCAATTCGCGCCGATCGTCAGAAAACGCTTGTCAAACAATGCACTTTTATGCACACTCCGAGAATTCTTATGGCCAATCTCCTCAAACTCCTCCTGCCAGCCGCGCTCTGGGCTTCCGTAACTTCAAGCCTTCTCGCCGCCGGTTCCGTGGTCACGATCGCAAAATCGTCGGGCGGAAATCTCACTCTCCTGCGAAATGGAAAGCCGTTTTTCATCAACGGAGCCGGGGGCGCGCAACGTCTGGCCATGCTGGCAAGCCTGGGCGGCAACTCGATTCGCACCTGGGGCATCGAGCAACTCGATCAACCTGTCGAAGGCAAGCCGCTGCTGGATCGCGCCCAGGAACTCGGTCTTGCCGTCACCGCGGGCATTTGGGTTCAACACGAGCGGCACGGCTTCGATTACTCCGACCAGGCGGCGCTCGCCAGGCAGCGCGAGACGGTCCGGGCGGCCGTGCGCAAGTTCAAGGATCACCCGGCGCTCCTCATCTGGGGCCTGGGAAACGAGATGGAAGGTCCTGCCAGCGATGGTCGCGACACGCGCATCTGGAAGGAACTGAACGTCCTGGCCGGCATCGTCAAACACGAAGATCCGCATCATCCGGTAATGACCGTGATCGCGTCCGCCGCGCCCACAAAGGTGAAGGGGATTCTGGAATACTATCCCAATATCGACATCCTCGGCGTGAATGCCTATTCGGGCGCTTCAGGAGTCGGCAGGGCGGTGAAAAGCGCGGGCTGGCGCAAGCCGTTCATCCTGACGGAATTCGGTCCGCAGGGGGCATGGGAGGTTGGCAAGACCCACTGGGGTGCCCCGATCGAACCTTCCAGCCGCGACAAGGCAGGTAGCTATTACGCCACCGAGACGGGCGTTGTCGCCGACAGCAAAGACATCTGCTTCGGCTCCTACGTCTTCTTGTGGGGACAAAAACAAGAAGTGACTTCAACCTGGTACGGGATGTTTCTGAAGTCGGGCGAAAAACTGCCAACCGTCGATGCCATCGTCCGGGCGTGGACCGGAAAATGGCCGCCCAATCGGTGTCCGAAAATCCTGACCTTTGCCTCCCCGCTCAGGGAATCGAGCATAGCGGCCGGCGCCACGACGACTGCGGAGGTCAAAGCGGAAGATCCTGAAGGCGATCCCCTTCAGTATCAATGGACAGTCACTGCCGAAAGCACCGACATCAAGACCGGAGGCGACAAGGAAAGCGAACCGCCATCCTTCCCCGAGTGCATTGTCAGCAGCAGCCAGGGAACAGCGAAAATCAAGACTCCCTCGAAGCCGGGGTCCTACCGCTTGTTTGTCACGGTGCGCGACGGCAAAGGCAACGCCAGCGTCGATAATACTCCTTTTCTGGTGACTCCTTGACCGTCCGACTACAATTCAAGAACATGCTCGTTTCCAAGATCGCCGGCCCGTTACCTGTTTCGCAAATTGAATCCGCCCCGGGCGGCCAGTCCGCCCAAGCCGAGCATGTCACGATCGACGGCGATCCGTACCTCCGCATTCGCAACGTCGATGCGATGGAGCCGTTCCTAATGAACGTCGTCAGCAATGGAGATCACTGGCTCTTTGTCGGGAGCAACTCCCCTTTCACCGCCGGACGGATCGACCCGGACCACGCCATTTTCCCGTATCAGACGGCCGACAAGCTTCTCCGCCACGCCAACTCCAGCGGGGCATTGACCGTCATGCGGGTTCGCCGTCCTGGCATTGCCGCGCTCTGGGAACCCTGGCAGGCGACACCGCGCATCTACCAGACCACGCGCAATCTGTACAAGCACGCGTATGGAACCGTGGTTGTCTTCGAGGAAATCAACGGGGACCTCGGCCTGCGGTTTGCCTGGAGCCTGACGGCCTCGGAAAAATACGGGATCGTGCGGCGCTGCACTCTCGAAAACCTGCGGGACGATGCAGTTTCCATCGACTGCCTCGACGGTTGGCACCAAATCCTTCCGGCGGGAGTTACTCAGGATACCTTCAACCGCTACAGCTATCTCGCCGCCGCGTATATGCGCCACGAGTGTGTCGATGGCCTTGGCATCTACACGTTAAATTCGCGGATCAGCGACCGGCCCGAGCCGGGCGAATGCCTGCGCGCCGCGTGCGCCTGGACGACGGACCGCGACTGCGGCGCAGTGCTGCTCACCGACCGCCAGGTGGATGCGTTTCGCCGCGGCATCCCCATTCGAGCGGAGGTTGAGGCCCGCGGCGAATTTGGCGCATACCTCGTCAGCCGTTCGATCGACCTTCAGCCGCGCGAGACCCGCGAATGGCTGACGGTAGTTGCGACCGGGCTGGATCACGGCGAACTGTTGGACCTGCATTCGCAGTTGAACGAGCCGGCAGTTCTCCACGAAGCCGTCATCGCCGACGCAAAGGAGAACACCGCGGGACTCCGGCGACGCATCGCCGGCGCGGACGGCCTGCAAGCATCCGCGGACCGCTCCGCATGCATCCACCATTTCGCCAACGTCCTTTTTAACTGCATGCGCGGGGGAACGTTTCTCGATTCCTACACCTTCCCGACCAGCGACTTTTCGGCGTTTCTCAGCTCCCGGAATCGAGCCTTGCATGCCCGCCATTTCACATGGATGCAAAGCCTTCCGGAAACCATGCGGCGCGACGATTTGCTGACTCGCGTCCAGGCGCGCGGCGATGCCCAGCTTGCGCGCCTCGCCCGCGAATACCTACCGCTGGCATTCGGGCGGCGCCACGGTGACCCGAGCCGCCCATGGAACCGCTTCACGGTGCGCACCAAAGACCGGAACGGACGCCCCATCTTTGGCTATCAGGGCAACTGGCGCGACATCTTCCAAAATTGGGAGAGTCTCGCCCAAAGCTATCCCGGATTCCTGGGCTCGATGATTGCCGTCTTCCTCAACGCATCGACCGCCGACGGATACAATCCCTACCGAATCACACGGGAGGGCATTGACTGGGAAGTGCATGACCCGGAAGATCCGTGGAGCCACATCGGCTACTGGGGAGACCATCAGATCGTCTATCTGTTGCGTCTGCTCGAAAGTCTTGAGCGCTTCGAGCCCGGAACGCTTTCGGGCCAACTCGGCGAACGGGCGTTCGCCTACGCTGTCGTTCCCTACGAAATTGGTGACTTCGCGGCCATGTTGCGCGATCCAAAAAACACAATCGTCTTTAATGACGACCGTCACAAACGCCTGATCGCGCGGGCTGAAGAACTCGGCAACGACGCCAAGCTGCTAGCGGACGAAAGCGGCGAGGTTCGTCTTGCCTCCCTTGCTGAAAAGCTGCTCGTTCCTTTGTTGGCGAAACTCAGCAACCTCGTTCCCGGTGGCGGCATCTGGCTCAATACGCAACGGCCCGAGTGGAACGATGCAAACAATGCCCTCGCCGGCTGGGGGCTTTCCGTCGTCACGACTTGCCACCTCCGACGCTACCTGGTTTTCCTCGACAAAGTATTCGCGGCATCAGCCTCCCCGCTCATCGAACTGTCGGCATCGGTCGCGGCATTTCTTGAGCAATTGCGCACCCCCATTTGCCGAGCCCCGATGTGCTCCGATGACGCCGAACGCTTCCAGATTGTCCGCGAGTTGGGAGCCGCCGGCGAAGCGCACCGGAAAGCGGTGTACAATCTGTCGCTCGGCGGACCTGCGACGATGCCTGTCGCCCGGGTTCGCGAGTTCATTGCCGCCGCGCTGGCTGCGATCGACGCAACGATTCGCGCGAATCGCCGTTCCGATGGTCTAACCCACAGCTATAATCTCTTGGGCGTCAACGGAGAGCGGGCCGCGGTTCGCAATCTGAACATCATGCTCGAAGGACAGGTGGCGCTGCTCAGCAGCGGCGTGCTCAGTGCCGGGGAGGCGCTCGAGGTCGCAAAGGCGCTCCACGACAGCAAGCTCTACCGCGCCGACCAGCATAGCTACCTTCTCTATCCAGACCGCGCAGTGCCGCCATTCCTGTCGAGAAACACGCTTCCTTCGGATTGGCCCGCCCAAGCGCCCCTGCTTTGCGACCTCCTCGCCGCGGGCGACCGCAGCCTCGTTCTCACGGACAAGAACGGCGATGCCCATTTCCACGGCGACCTTACCAATGCAGCCGATTTGAATGCCCGCCTCGACCGACTGGCCTCCGACGCCCGTTGGTGCGAAGCGGTGGCGCACAACCGTGGGGCGATTCTCGGCCTATGGGAAGCCGTCTTCAACCACAGCGCCTTTACCGGCCGCAGCGGCGCCATGTTCGCCTTCGAAGGGCTTGGAAGCATCTACTGGCACATGGTTGCAAAACTGTTGCTGGCGATTCAGGAATGTCACGCGAGGGCGATCGAAGCCCGTGCGGACCAGCCAACGGTGCAGGCGCTGCAAGACGCCTACCATGACGTCCGACTCGGCTTGGGCTTCACCAAAACGCCCGATGTTTACGGCGCCTTTCCCACCGATCCCTACTCACACTCCCCGCGTCACCGCGGAGCCCAGCAGCCCGGAATGACAGGCCAGGTTAAAGAAGAGATTCTCACCCGGTTCGGCGAACTCGGAGTCGAAGTCGCCGGCGGCTGCCTGAGCTTTGCTCCGCGGCTGCTTTCGAAAACCGAATTCTTCGCCGAAACGCATCTCTTCTCCTGCACAGGCCTCGATGGCGAGGAAACGACGTGGAAGCTCCCGCCCGAGAGTCTCGCCTTCACCGTCTGCCAGACACCGGTTTGCTACCGCTTGGCTGACGCCTTTGCCGTCACCATCGAACAAGTCCACAACGGAAGCGTCACCCTGCCGGGCAACGTTCTGCCGCGAAAAGAGAGCCGGTCGATTTTTGCTCGCACCGGGGAAATTGCGCGTATTGTCGTCACCATCCCGCGCGACGTCCTGCGAGCTTGAACGTCGACCGAATTTCCTCCGTCAACAATTCACCCTCCTATGAACCGCTTTGTTTTCCGCCTCGTTTGTTTCCTGCTACTGCCAACGGCTATGACGTTTGCCACTCCATCAACCGCCATCCGGCGCATTCTCACCGCCAAAGCCAGCAACGACCGTCTCACCGAAAGAAAGTCGATCGAGTTTGCACCAAAGACTGACGCCGGCCTTGAGTCCGTCTATGTGGACCCCACAAAATGCTTTCAGACCATTGAGGGCCTTGGTGGAGCCTTCACGGAAGCCGCCGCCGTCACACTTCGCAAACTTTCCCCGGCGAACCAGAAAGCAGTCATGAAGGCTTACTTCGATTGCAACAGCGGGCACGGTTACACCCTTTGCAGGACCCACATGAACAGTTGCGATTTCGCGCTCGGCAACTATGCGTGCGACGAAACGCCGGGAGATACCGAACTGAAGCACTTTTCAATCGAGCGCGACCAAAAAGCGCTGCTTCCCATGATCAAGGCAGCGATGGCGATGAGCGCACGGCCCATCAAGCTGTTTCTGTCGCCATGGAGCCCGCCCGCATGGATGAAGACCTCCGGCGCAATGAACAACGGCGGCAAGCTAAAGCCCGAATGCCGCGAAGCCTGGGCTCGCTATTACGTCCGCTTTATCGACGAATACCAGAAACAGGGCGTGCCAATCTGGGGCCTCACCGTGCAAAACGAACCGGCGGCAACGCAGACCTGGGATTCCTGCGTCTATTCGGCCGAAGACGAGCGCGATTTCGTTCGCGACCACCTCGGTCCAGCCCTCCACCGCGCGAATCTCGCAGAGGTAAAACTCATGATCTGGGATCACAACCGCAATTTGCTGGTTCATCGCGCGGCCCCGGCCTATTCCGATCCGGAGGCTAGCAAGTACATTTGGGGAACGGCCTATCACTGGTATGGCGAAGACAGTTTTGAGAATCTCTCCCTCCACCATGATAGCTGGCCCGACAAGCATCTTCTCTTTACCGAAGGCTGCCAGGAGGGAGGTCCGCACCTGGGCGACTGGACAATGGGCGAGCGTTACGGCCGCTCGATGATCAACGACTTCAACCGTTGGGCCGTCGGGTGGGTCGATTGGAACTTGCTGCTCGACGAAACGGGCGGCCCCAATCACGTCAACAATTTTTGCAGCGCGCCAATCCTCGCCGACACCAAAACCGACAAGGTGCTCTTTCAAAGCTCTTACTATTACATCGGGCACTTCGCGCGCTTCGTGCATCCCGGGGCAAAGCGCATTCTCTGCGCGACCAGCAGCGAAAAACTTGAGGCCACCGGCTTCATCAACGCCGACGGAACCGTCGCCGTGGTCGTGATGAACCGCACCGACGAAGCGTTCCGCTTCAGCCTCGATACGCCCAAAGGGACCGCGATCAGCGCCGCCCCGGCCCACTCCATCGCCACTTATCTTTTCGCCTATTAACCGGCCCATCGCCGCCTCCCAATGAACAAATCCACTTCACTCTCCCTCGCGGAAAAAATCGGCTACGGCCTGGGCGATACCGCCAGCAATTTCGTCTGGGCGACGATGATGTCGTTCTTGATGTACTACTACACCGACATCTTCGGAATTACCGCAGCCGCTGTGGGAACGTTGTTTCTCTTCGCCCGCGCCTCCGACGGAGCCGTCGATTTTGCCATGGGCGCCATCGCCGATCGCACGCGCAGCCGCTGGGGCAAGTTCCGGCCCTATCTTCTCTGGATGTGCCTCCCGCTGGCGGCCACCTTCATTCTGACCTTCACAACGCCCAATTTCACCATGTCCGGCAAGGTGATCTACGCCTGGATTACCTACAACCTCCTGATGGTGTTCTACACGGCCATCAATATCCCCTACTCCGCTCTTTCCGGCGTGATGACCGACGATCCTCTGGACAGAACCAGCCTCAATTCCTACCGGATGGCCCTCGCCCAAATCGGCGGTCTTATCGTGAACGCGACGACCTTGCCGCTGATTGCGTATTTCGGCCGGGGCGATCGCGCGAAGGGTTATCAGATCACCGTCGCGCTGTTCTGTGTTGTCGCGGTGGTCCTTTTCCTCATCACGTTTTTGACGACCCGCGAACGGATACAGCCGCGCCCGGCGCAAAAGAGCAGCCTTTCGGCTGACTTGAAGATGCTCTTTGGCAACAGGCACTGGATGGTCATGTTCGCAACGGGCATGATCAATCTGACGATTATCATCGCCCGGTGCAGCGCCGGAATGTACTACCTTAATTATTACCTGAAAATGGACGCGCGACAGATCAGCACCTATCTGGTCTTCGGCAGCGTCTCGTTCATCGTCGGGGCGACCTTGACCCGTTTCGTCGTAAAAGCGCTCGGCAAGAAGAACGCGTTCATCGTCACCTTGGCGGGCTGCGGCCTCACCGCGCTCCCATTCTACTGGATTGCTCCCGGTCAAATAGGGCTGATCTACCTGTTCCAATTCCTGGGCAGCGCAGTCGGCGGGACCAATGCAACCCTGTACTGGGCGATGATCGCCGACACGGCGGACTTCTCCGAATGGAAATATAATGTGCGTACCACCGGAATCGTCTTCTCGGCGACGACCTGTTCGCAAAAAGTCGGCATGGGAATCGGCGGCGCCTTCGCGGGATTCGTCCTTACCCACTATGGCTATGTCGCCAACGTTGCCCAAACCCCGAGGTCGATTCACGGCATCCTGCTGCTGACAAGCATCATTCCCGGCGTGGGAGCGATCGTTCTCTCCGCATTGTTCAAGTTCTACGGACTCACCGAGGAGTTCTGCCGCACCATGCGCGAGGATCTCGCCCTTCGCCGCCTCAATGCGAAGGAACCGTCCGGCGCAGGTGTGCAATAACGCAATGCGCTTCCGGATTGGGCCTGTAATCATGTCTTCCGAAGTGAAACCAGGAGCGTCGAACCCTGTCATCCTGAGGAGCTAACCTCGCCAAAGCGCGAGGGTGATTGGTGGGCAAGAACCTGCGTCGCGCCAGCTCCCGGGGAGCGCACGCGCCCTCGCGTGCGGCCTTTGGCGCCCTCGCCAGAGGCATCTTCGCGGGCGATCGCATCGGCAGCGCAAAAAAGTTCGCGTCGGCGGGACGCCGACGCCAACACGCGAGACGCGTGCGCTCTTTGTCCCGGCGGAGATGGACGCCAGATCCTCCGGCGATTCCTACTGACAGAGCAACGCCAGGTCGATGAACTGACCGCCGACCGTCTGGTGGGTATGAACGGCCAGCGTGTTGGGGCCTTTCTTTAGCGCTTTCTTCAGTTTATCGGTGACGATGAATGGCCGGTAATCGCTAATGAAGCCTTTAACGCCAAGGATCTTTTGCCCGTTGACGTAAACCTCGGTGTCCTCGTCGTAAGAGATGACCAATTCCGCGTTGCCGATCTCCGAACCGTTGAACTCGAAGGTCTTGCGAAGATAGATGTCGCTGCTCGTCCATGGGGTGTGCGCGGCGCGATGTTCATCCCGCCCGAAAGGAGCCGCGCCGGATCGCCATGCGTTGTCGTCAAACTTCTCGCTATTCCAATCCGAACCCGGCGCTTGCGTGGTATAATGATATGGCGTGCAGAGGCTTCCGTCCTGGACGGCTCCCACGAGCACTTTCCATTGGACAGGCTGCCCGATCACGGCGGGCCGGGGCGCGGCTGGCTCCCCCCGCTCGCAGGCGGCTTGGCGCGCGGTGGCATCGTGCAACCGCTTCAGGTCAAACTTGGGTCTGCGGTCGTAATAGTAAAGACCGTTATGCTCCTGCTCCACATCGGTCAACTGGGTATAGCAGAACCCGAACAGGTTTGGGTTGTCCAGCAAAGCGGCGCACAGGCCCGTGTAGCGAGTGTAAAACTCTTCCATTGTTTTCGGTCCCTGACCGTAACCCCATCCCCCTTCGATACCCCATCCGATCCCGCCGAATTCGCTCACCATGAACGGGATGCCGCGATCGCGAACCGAACGGCTCTCGCCTCCGTACCGTGCGGGCGTCGCTGGGGAATTCTCAGGGTTGTTGAAGAAACACATCCAATGCTTTCGGAGATTGTCAGGACTGCCATCATAGTCATGTGCGTCGAGCACCTCGGGATTGGGAAGCGTGTGCGACCAGCCGCTGGTTTCGAGCGCCGGGCGAGTGGGGTCGACCGCGCGGGTTACGTTCCAAACCACCGACTGAAGTTCGCCGGCTCCTTCGGGTGACTCGTTGGACGGGCACCACCCGACGATTGCAGGATGGTTGCGGTTCTGGAGCAGCACTTCGGTCCATTCGGTAATCCAGGGCGCGTATCCCTGAGGCTTCCAATTAAAACCCCAGTTGGGGAACTCGCCCCACACCAGGTAACCGAGCTTGTCCGCCCAATAAAGATAGCGCGGTTCGAAGACTTTCTGGTGGAGGCGGGCGCCGTTAAATCCAGCCGCCATCGACATCTCGATATCGTGCTTCAATGCCGCATCCGAGGGAGCCGTCCAGATTCCCTCCGGGTAGAAACCCTGGTCGAGAATCGTCCTCTGGAACACCGGCTTTCCATTGATGAGGATGCGGCGCCCGTCGATGGAAACTGAGCGCAGGCCGAAATAACTTTTCATTTCATCGACCGTCTTGCCGGCGCTTGTAAGCGTGCATTTCAAGTCGTACAGAAATGGCGAACCCGGCTCCCAGAGCTTCTTCTTGCTCAGGTTCAGCACCAGGCGGTGATTGCGCCAGGCGCCAGCGGACGAATCCGCGCCCACGGCCTCGCCCTCCGCAAAGGCTTCAATCTTCAGGTTCAAATCCGGGTCCGAACCGTTCACCGCCGCCTCGACCAGTACGCGGGAGTGCTCGGGATCGGCCACCACCGACAGGTTTTCCACATAGGAGGAACCCACTGCCTCAAGCCAGACGGTTTGCCAGATTCCCGTGGTTCGTGTGTACATGCACCCCGCGCTCTTGCCATACGCCTGCTTGCCGCCGGGTTGCAAACCGCTCCGAAGATCGTCATGCACCTGCACGACGATTTCGTTGCTTGCCGACTTCAGAAACGACGTGATGTCAAAACCGAACGCGGCGCTACCGCCCATGTGCGTTCCGGCGAGATGGCCATTAACATAGACCCGCGTCTTGTAATCGACCGCGCCGAAGTGAATGAGCACACGCTTCCCTTTCATCGATTCCGGAAGCTCGACCGTGCGGCGATACCAGACGCGATTCATATACTCTGTATGAGCAAGCCCGGAGAGCTTGCTTTCCGGACAGAACGGAACATCGATTTTGGACGAAAGATCCTTGCCGGCTATCAACCCTCGCGCCTCTCCGTCGTCTTTGGCGTCAACTTCAAACTGCCACTCGCCATTGAGCGAAAGCCAGTTGTCGCGGAACGCATCCGGACGCGGATGTTCGGGCCTCGGTACGTCGGCGATGGCCAGCAGCGAAAAAGTCAGGCTTGCGGTCGCGACGAGGATGCCAAACGCCAGACCTTGGAAATGAGATGTTTGCATGGGATTTGAGGAAGGAGGATGAACGCAGGTTGGCTATTTTGAAAGCTGAGAAGTGAGTCCCTGCTCGGCTGGGTCGATATGCACGTTGTCCGAATCGACGACCTCGAAGGGAGTTGGAGCCAGCCCCGAGCGACAGGCAAGGGAGAAGCCTCGCAAATTCTTAAACCGAAAACCGCTCATCGCCACCGCCAACCCGGCCTTACGGCGAGACCGGCACCGGTTTTCGCACCCTTATGGGACGGCTGTATTAAAGGTAAGAGTGACACCCTTGCATTCCATCCCAACATCACCTTCATCTGGATGGTCATGGCAAGCGGGCTTTAGGCCTAACAAAGTTGAACTACATGCACTCGATCATGGCCGAAGCGAACTCGGAGCACTTAATCTCGGTTGCTCCCTCCATGAGGCGGGCAAAGTCGTAGGTGACGCGCCGGGCTGCGATAGCGCCGTTGAGCCCGTTGAGGATCAGGTCGGCTGCTTCGTTCCAACCGAGGTACCGCAACATCATTTCGGCGGATAGAATCACCGAACCGGGGTTGACCCGGTCGAGATTGGCGTATTTGGGCGCGGTCCCGTGGGTCGCCTCGAAGATGGCGTGCCCGGAGATGTAGTTGATGTTGCCGCCGGGCGCGATGCCGATCCCGCCCACCTGGGCGGCGAGCGCGTCGGACAGATAATCGCCATTGAGATTGAGCGTCGCGATGACGTCGAAATCGTCCGGCCGGGTAAGCACCTGCTGGAGCGTGATGTCGGCGATGGCGTCCTTGATCGTGATTCCCGCGCCCGGTTTGCCCTCGGGAATGCGGCACCACGGACCGCCGTCGATCTCCACCGCGCCAAATTCCGCTTTGGCCACCTCGTACCCCCAGTCCCGAAACGCGCCTTCGGTGAACTTCATGATGTTCCCCTTGTGAACGAGCGTCACGCTCTTGCGCTCTTGGGTGATGGCGTATTCGATGGCCGCGCGCACAAGCCGCTGCGTACCTGCCTTCGAAACCGGCTTGATGCCGACGCCGATCCATTCGGGCGTTTCGCACCCGTAGCGGATCTTGGCAAAATCCTTCGGCGAAGTCTGGGCCAGCCAGTCCAGAAAAGCGCGGGCTTGCTGCGAGCCGGCCTGCCAGTCGATCCCTGCGTAGATGTCCTCGGTGTTCTCGCGGAAGATCACCATGTTCACCTTTTCCGGGCGCTTGACCGGGGAAGGGACACCGGTGAAATACTGCACCGGGCGCAAACAGACATAGAGGTCGAGCATTTGGCGAAGCGCGACGTTCAAGGAACGAATGCCGCCGCCGACGGGCGTGGTCAGGGGACCTTTGATGCCGACGAGGTATTCACGGAACGCCTCCACGGTGTCGTCCGGCAACCAGTCGTCGAAGCGATCCTTCGAGGCCTGGCCGGCAAAGACTTCGAACCAAGCGATCTTGCGCGTGCCGCCGTAAGCCCCGGCCACCGCAGCGTCGATCACTCGTTCGCTGGCAGCCCAGATGTCGGGGCCGGTACCGTCGCCGCGGATGAATGGAATGACGGGATTTGTCGGGACAATCAGTTGCCCGTTCTCGATGCGAATTTTGTCGCCCGCGGGCGGAGTGAGGTTTCGATAAGCCATGGTTTTGGTCGGAAATTAGAACGAGAAGATTAACCACGGTTTCCGGACCGGGTCGAGCTAAGAGATTGTGAAAAAAGTGGGGCAGCTCCGCCCCTCTTTATTCACAATCTCTGAAATAACAACGACCGGCGCCGGAACAAGTCTGGCGCCGGTCGCCCAACCAAGGAACAATTACTTTTCGAGTTTGAGCACCGCGTAGGTCTTCTGACCTTTGCGCTCCAGGAACAACAAGACCGTTTTGTTGCGGTCATGTTGATGAAGCAGTTTGCGCGCCGACGCGGCGTCGCTTACGGATTTTCCGTCAATTTCGGTGATGACGTCGTTGGGTTGCATTTCGGCGATTGCCGCGGGGCTGCCCGGTTCCACCTCGGTAACGACGGCCCCGGCGCTCTGTTTCGAGCCTACCCGGTCCGCGGTCTCTTTGGTCAAATCCTCCAGGCGCAAGCCGAAAACGCCCGATTCGTGCTCGCCGGGTTGCCCTTGTTCTTCAACCGGGTTGCGACTCGCTTCGCCTGCGGACGGAAGTTCCCCGGTGGTAACCTGGACCTTGATCGTCTTGCCGTTGCGCCACAGACTCAGCGTGACGGTCTGGCCAACTTTCTTGGTCAGGATCAGCTTCTGAAGCTGTCCGGCGGTTGTTACCGGCTGATCGTCCACGGCGGTGATGACATCGGCGGGCCGCAGATCGCTCTTGTAGGCCGGTGTTTCCGGTTCGATCGACTTGATGACCACGCCCTTCTCGATCCCCTGCATCTGGTCGCGCAGGGTGGGATCTTCGCCCAGCGTTTCGATGCGGATGCCCAGCCACGGGCGCACCACCTTGCCCCGTTCGATCAGTTGCTGGCTGACGCTCTTGAGCATGTTTGAGGGAATGGCAAAGGCCAGGCCGCGCCCGAAAGCATTGATGAGCGTATTCATGCCGACAACCCGTCCGTCCACGTCGAACAGCGGGCCGCCCGAATTACCGGGGTTGATGAAAGCGTCGGTCTGGATGTAATCCTCGTAGGTCAGGTTGGTGAAGCCGGCTCGGCCTTTCCCGCTGACGCAGCCGATGGTGAAGGAAAACTCGAGGGCAAACGGCACGCCGATGGCGCAGACGCGCTGGCCGATCCTCACGGTGTCGCTGTTGGCGAAATCCACCGCCGGCATGCCGGTGGCGTCGATTTTGACGACGGCGATGTCGCTCCGGTCATCCGCACCGATCACCTTGCCGGGGAACTGCCGGCCGTCCTTGAGTTTGACGGTGATCTTGGTCGCCCCCTCGATGACATGGTTGTTGGTGAGAATGTAGCCGTCCTGGCGGATAAAAAAACCAGAGCCTTCGCTGGAGGGTTTTTCAGGCAACGGAAAATGCCGGCGCTTTTCATCGGGAGCGCGGAAGAAAAAGTCGAAATCGCGCGGCTCCTCGGAGTCGTCGGGAGCGCGTTTGGCGGTGTCGATGATGACGACTGAGGGCGCCACCTTGTTGTAGAGCTGGGCGTAGGCGTCGTCCAGGCGGTGCATCAGGTCCGACGAGGACAAATCGGCCACGCTAGGGGTTGAAGCGGGCTGTTGAGCCCACGCGGGAACCGCCAGAAGGGCGGCACAGAGCAACGGAATAGTGCGAAACGCAAGCATAGCAATAACAATGCCTCTTCTGACAGTCCGCCTCGGCGTTCGTTCAACCGAGGCTTCCTTGAAGTCCGACAAAAACATGCTATGGGAACTTTCATGAAACGCTTCCTCCTGGCGCTGGCAGTTCTTGCAATCGTGAGTTTGCACAGCGCTTTTTCCGCTGACGGTTCGTTCGCTTCCCCATATGACCTCGGTCTCATCAACGGCTCGGCGTATTTTTCGATGTCCGGCCTCACGGTCGGCCAGGCGGCAAAATACTACTCGTTCGGCATCTATACCACCGCGCCCGCGGGCGCCACCATGGACGTTGCCTTCGTCTCTCCAACTGGAGATCCAATGTATGTGCTGGCGCTCTACTCTGGCAGCACGAAGATCCTCAGCGGCAAATTCGTCACGACTGACGGAAGCAACTACTTAAGTCAGGTGACCCTGGTCTCTCCGCTGGTGTCGGGCGAATATCTCTTGCAGGTGGGTGAGGCCGGTTCGGCCATTGGAACCACCGGATCGGCTTTCACCATCGACTTCAATCTGCAGAACTACAGTGCGCCGGCAGTTCTTCACGCCCCCATTAATCAATCCCCGGCCAACGGCGCCGTGGACTGCGCCACCACCAGTCTCCTGTTGCAGGCCACGCCTTATTCCCAGAACAACACCACCGGCTATGCGGTTACGACGGAGTGGGTGATGCGCCGCACCACCGATAACGCGGTCGTTCTCAACGCCACCGTCAGCGGCGGAGCAGACTCGGTTCACGTAACGGACCTGGTGCCGGGCAGGCGGTATTCCTGGCAGGTTCGCTACGCCAACGAAACGAACGCCTGGACGCCATTCTCGACGCCCACCGTCTTCACTGCCGCCACAGTTTGGCCGCCGCAAATTTCGGTTTCGACGATCAACGCCCTTGCCGTGGAGGCTCCGCTTTATCAGGGCGTCGTCCGTGTGTCGCGCACGACCACCACGGGGGCGCGCACGGTGAAGTTAAAGATTGGCGGAACGGCGCTCCCCGGTGTGGATTACCAGACCATCCCGGCATCGCTCACCATCCCCGCCGGCGCGCATTTTGTCGATATTCCGATCGTTCCGACTGGCACCTCGGCGTTTGTTGGAAAGCAATCGGTCACCATCGCCGCGCAAGCCGTCACCGGATTCGCCGTCCAATCGTCGCCCGCGGTGCTTTCGATTCGAAGCAATCTGCTGCCGCAGCGCTTGGTCGTGCGCGAGGGCAATTCGTACCTCTTCGACCTGACCGGGACCGGAGGCACGCCTGGAAAAAGCGTCGTTTTCGGCAACGGACGGGAAAAAGTGCTCTACGGCGACTTCACCGGCGCCGGCGCGGATACGTTGCTGCTGAATTCCGGCACGACCTACTCGCTCGCATTGGGCGTCAGCGGTTCTGTCAGCGCGCAAACATTTCATTTCGGCCCGTCAGGAAAGCAAACGCCGTTTATTGCCGATTACGACGGGAAAGGGCATGACAACTTGATTGTGCGAAGCGGGAACGTCTTTCATGTCCTGCGGCACGTTGGCGATGGCGCACGGCGTTCCTCGTTCTCGTTTACCTTCGGCAATCCCGGGGACGAGTTGGTGTTGCGTTCCGATGGCGTCCGCTCCGGGGACTGGGACGGAGACGGACACGACGATATTTTCCTGCGGCGCGGCAATCTCTTTCTGGTGCGGCTGAGCCGGACCGGCACGGTTGTTCAGTTCCGATTCGGCGACGTGACTTCCAAAGCGTTCCTGGCGGACCTGAACGGTGACGGAAAAGTGGAGCCGGTGCTATGGAATCGCAAGCACCAGTATACCGCTGATATCCATCACAACGAAACCAGCCCCCTTGTTCTGAGCTTCGGAAACGATAAAGAGTTTGCGTATGCTGCGGATCTCGCCGGCAACGGTCGTGACGAGCTGTTTCTGCGTCGGGGCAACGAGTTCCTAATCGACTCCGGTCACAACGGAGGCGTGGCGGAAGAGAAAATTACGTTTGGGCAGCCCGGGGACAAGCTTTGGATGCTTCGGCAGTAACGGGAGTAACGGGATGTTTGGAGCAATGCATCCGGGGAGCGCACGCGCCCTCGCGTGCGGCCTTTGGCCCTCGCCAAAGGCATCTCTCAAGAAGCTCGCATTCAACCGATCAACCACGGATTACACGAATGAACACGGATAGGTTTCATCTGTGCCAATCCGTGAAATCCGTGAAATCCGTGGTTTCGATGAAGCAAAAGTTCGCGGCGGCGAGGGCGCCGACGCCAACACGCGAGGGCGCGTGTGCTCCCCGGATTTCCGCTCCCGAACGCCTGTTCTTTCCGGCAGGTTCATTGGCAGCTCGTGAAGGAACACACCAGGCAATCCGAGGTCCCGTTACGGCTAAGCGGTGGAGGTCTACTTCTTGAGGGAGCTTTGGGTGCCTTCGCGGAACTGTGTGGGCGAACTTCCCCGGTAGGCGGTTCGGCGGTGATGCCTGTGGCGATGGAATCCTCGTCCGTTGATCTTGGCAATCAGCCAGAGAAACAGAATGAACGCGGCGAAAGCAAGCAGCGATGCTGCCATGATTTCGAGGAAGGGCAGAACGGGAAGGTCTGATGGCATTATCTGAAGGGCGACCAGAATTCCGCCGGCGCGACGTCGGAAAGTTGGTTGAAGGTCGTATCGTTCACCTTCGGCAGACCGTCCACGGTGAAAACGGTGCCGTTGTTGTATTGGTTCCCGAACATGTCGGTGCCAAGCGAACCGTAGAGGGTGGTGCCGGTCTTCAGGTAGAACTGGATATCAGTCCACCCGACCGTAGCGCCGCTCTGCTTGTTCTTTTCGTTGGCGTATTGATCGAGCGCTGAATCGATCATACGGAGATCCTCCAGAATACGGCTCGCTTGCGAACGCTTGCGAGAGCGCAGAAAGTTGGGGACGGCAATTGCTGCCAGGAGGGCAATAATGGCCACGACAATCATGATTTCAACGAGGGTAAAACCTCGCCGGGCTGTGATAAGTTTCTGAGGCATATATAGTTTATCGATTAATTTGGTGCAGCGGGGAACCCGGCGCGGACGGCAGGGCCGTAAGGCAAAATTCCTCTTTGAAAGAATAGCATCAGGCATGCTAGTTTGCTTGTAGCGCTCAGCCTGAACGTCGCGTCAGACGGCGCCCTACATATTTCGAGTGACTTGTGGTGTGCCAGTTTCGAGGCAGGTTTGGCGCAGGACACCGCCCTAGCAGCAGTTCGGGAGGAGTACCAATAGGCAGCGCGTTTCGGCCGTGGTGTAATGGGTTCATGGCCAGCGTATGTAACTGCAGACGGGTTGGGGCGAGTTTTCCGGCTTTTTGTTCGCGGTGCGGAGGGATGCGGACGTTCGTGGAGCGACGTCCTCGCTTGGTTTGGAACCTGGTGCTAAGTTGCGCGACGCTGGGATTGTGGGCGCCTATTTGGTTTCTACTGGTGCTTTTCGCTGAAATGCGACCGTGGCGCTGCCTGAGTTGCAACTGGCACAAGCCGGAGTTTTCCGGCAGGCGGTTCGCCGGCGGCACCGGGCAACGCGCCGGGCTTGTCGCCGGCGCCAAACCTTCGCGACGGCGGCGGAACCGGCCTCGCCGGGCGGCGCCTCATGTGCGTTGGAAGAATTTGAGGGTGTATGGGGCGAAAAGGGTATGAAGAACGTAAACGCATGACGAGGCGGCATTCTCCCTGGCAAGAATGGACGGGCTTGTCGCAAGCCTGTCGACCTCTCGGTAAAGGCGCGTCATACTTGCAGCGGTCGGTTTCACAGAGGTTACCACGATGCCCCGTCGCCTGAATCCGAAATGCAAGTTGGGTGCCGAGTTTCACAAAGTAGCCACGGCGGAAATTGGCGCAGCCATTCGCAAGCTGAAAGCGGGCAACGTTCACCAGACCCGCTCCGGGATCAAGCGACTGCGCGCCCTTCTGGCCTTGCTGCATTTTGCCGCAGGCGGCAGGCGATGTGCATCCACACAGGAACAGCGCCTTCGGGACGCCGCACGGTCCCTTTCGCAATCTCGCGATTTGGAAGTCTGCCTTGCCACGCTGGACGCGATGGGGAAGGTCCCCGAGTTTCTCGACCAACCCTCGGCAGCGCTCCTGCAGCAAGCACGAGAAGCCGTAAGCGGTTCCCGCCGAGAAACGGATGAAGATTTTGCGGTTGCGTTGCGGAAACTTAAAGGCGTTCAATGCGCGTTGGTAGACTGGGCGCCCAAGCTCGATTGGAAAGCGGTTCGGCGCGGCCTTGAACGCTCGTATCGGAGAGTTCGCCGCGCGGATGAAAAAGCATGCCAGACCGGTGCAGGGGTTGGATCGGACGGTTCCGGAGCGATGCATGTTTTGCGCAAGCGGGTGAAGAGGCTCTGGGCTCAGTTGCGACTGGTTCACGACTGTCGACCTCACGTGATCGGAAAGCTGGCCGGAAAGGTGGGTCGACTCGGCGATCTGCTGGGGAACGAACACGATCTCGTCATCCTGCGGGACCGTCTGTGCGAAGCCGGTGATCCTGAGAGGTTTTCGTTGCTTCATAGAATGATCGAGCAGCGCCGAACCCGCCTCGATTCCGAGTCCATGGCGTTGGCCGCGCAAATGTTCTCCGACCCTCCGGAAAAGTTCATCCGACGTATTTTCAAATCCCGCTAGCGTAGTGCGCAATACCCTTGGGTTTAGCATTATCCCGGAGGCTCCGCGCATTACCGAAAACGGACGAGAAGCAGGTTGGATTGGTGAGCGCGCTCGCGATCGGGTTACCGGTCCGCGTTCGCCAGCAGCAAGCGCAACTTTTCGCGGAGTTCCTCCAGCTTGAACGGCTTTTGCAGGAAATCGGTGGCGGCGTTGAGGTTGCGCAGTTCCCCTTCGCGCATGTAGCCGCTCATGAAGAGAACCGGCACGTCCGCGCGGATTTCACGAATTTTCTCCATCGACTCCAAGCCGTCCATAACCGGCATGGTGACATCGAGCAGAACCGCAGTGATCGCATCGGCGTGCGTGACGAATTTATCCACTGCCTCCCGCCCGTTGCACGCCGTGATCACATGGAATTCGAAAGTTTCCAGCATGCGCGTGGTGAGCATCCGGACGCTTTCCTCGTCGTCGACGACCAAAATCAATCCATCGCCGCTCCAATGAGGCATCGGTGTGTCTTTGCCTTCCTCTGGAACGACGCCGAGATCCACCAGCGGGAAGAGAACGGTGAATGTCGTCCCTTCTCCGGGGCGTGTGTTGAGTTCCAGCGCGCCTCCGTGGCTGCGGACAATGCCAAGGACCGCGGCGAGTCCCAAGCCGCGCCCGGTGAACTTGGTCGTGAAGAACGGATCGAAAATGCGGGCCTTGGTCTCCTCGTCCATTCCGCTGCCTGTGTCCGCGATTTCGACGAACACATAATCGCGTGCGCCGGGCTGACCGATGACAGTGGTGCCCTGGAAGATGCGATCGGCTCCGTGAACCACTCCGGTGGAGACCCAGATGGAGCCTTCACCTTCCTGGATGGCTTCAGAGGCGTTAATGATCAGATTCATGAGAACCTGCCGGATCTGGCTGACATCGCCGCGAATCGTCGGCAGTGCGTGGGCCAGGTTAAACGAAAGCTGAGCGCGCTTGTTGACCGAGATGCGCAGAAGCTGGCTCATGTCCCGAATGACACGATTCAAGTCCACCAGACGCACTTCGATCTTTCCCTGGCCCGAATAAGCGAGCATTTGCTTGCAGAGGTCCGCTGCCTGCATGGCTGTCCGCTCGATTTCGACCAAATGCGACCCCACTTGGGAGGTTGAACCGGTCTGCATCTTGGCCAGTTGCGCGTTGCCGAGGATGGCGGTCAGCAGGTTGTTGAAATCGTGAGCGATGCCCCCGGCCAGCACGCCGAGGCTTTCGAGCTTCTGCATGTCCAGCAGCTTGCGCTCCAGTTCGCGGCGATCGTGTTCGGCCGCGGCGCGTTCGGTCAGGTCCACCCCGAACATCAACACCAGCGGTTCGTCCTGGTAGGTTACCTGGCGGCGGCGCCAGGCGATCTGGCGCTGCTCGCCCGAATGCGTGATGAGCGCCGTCTCGATCGTGCGTTCGATTTCACCGCGCATCATTCCCATCATGGAACCGCGGGCGGGAGCGGAGTCTTGACCGGGAAAGAGTGTCGTCAGCCAGTCGGTCGTCTCCAACTCCTCCTGCGAATAGCCGGTGAGGGATCTCGCCGTTTCGTTGAAGAGCCGGAGCCGTCCCGATTCGTCCACACCGACGATGATGATGGCGGCGGCTTCGAGCAGCGTTGCAGCGAATTGTTGGGCATCTTCGGCGCTGTGCTGGGATGCCTTTGCCTGCGCATGCACCGTTCGCGCCTCTTCGGTCAGGATGGCTGCCTGGGCGTGCATCCGGTCTGCGGTGGCTTCCAGTTCAAGACTGTGGGCGTGTGCGATCGCTTCCCGCCACCGCGCCCGCCATGCGAACGCAAGCGCCAGCAGCAAGGCGATAAGCAGGAAAACGGCGAAATACGGGCTGGTGTCCTGAACCGTCTCCGAAAAAGACTCCGCCCGCAATGTTCCTTGCGCCAACGCCAATAGAACCGCAACCCTCCAGACGAGATCAAGAAATGGCGTCTGGCGGCGGTGCAGCTCGGTTACAGCGCGCAGCGGGGATGCGCCCACGCCTCGTCTTGCAAGAGGCCATTTCTTGCTCTCGCGCGGCCCCACCCCACTTTTTTCACAAGCTCTTGGAAGAGTTCTCAGATTTAAGAAGTCTATATCAATCTGAGGTTGGGATCAATATCCGCGGCAAAAGGCGAAAAACTTCCCTGCCCGGCACGCAGCAGCGCCACGAAAGCGATCATGGCTGCGTTATCGGTGCAGAAGTTCCGCTCGGCGATCAAAAGCCTTACGCCCGCAGCAGCGCAGCCCGAGTCCATTTTTTCACGCAACCGGGCATTGCAGCCGACTCCTCCGCTGAGGGCCACCGTGGTCCGGCCCTCGGCGCGCGCCGCCGCCAGCGTCTTGGCGACCAGCACATCGACAACGGCTTCCTGGAACGAGGCGCAGATGTCCTCCAGCCAGTATTCGGGCGGCCCCGTCAGCTTGGGCAGCAGATAGCGCACCGAAGTTTTCAGTCCGCTAAAGCTGAAATGAAAATCCCCCGAATCGAGCATGGAACGGGGAAAAGCAAACCGGGTTGGACTGCCCTCGCGCGCCAGCTTGTCGATGGCGGGTCCGCCGGGATAGGGCAAGCCCAGCAGTTTGCCCACCTTGTCGAACGCCTCGCCGGCGGCGTCGTCGCGCGTCTGGCCCAGCAGTCGGTAGTCGCCAACGGCCCGGATGTCCACCAGCAACGTGTGCCCGCCGCTGACGACCAACCCGATGGCCGGAAGCGCGGAGAGTCCCGAGAGCGGCGCGCGGGCGTCGAAGAAAGGGGAGAGCAGATGGCCCTCGATATGGTTGACCGCAATGAAAGGTTTTCCAAGGCCGATCGCCATGCCTTTCGCGGCGGACATCCCCAGCATCAACGATGTGGCAAGGCCGGGCCCGGCGGTCGCGGCAACGGCCTCGACCGATTCAACCCCGATGCCGGCGTGGTCCAATGCGCCTTCGATGACAAGCCGCAACTGCACGAGGTGATTGCGCGAGGCGACTTCCGGCACCACGCCGCCGTATTTCCGGTGGATGGCGATCTGCGAAGCGACTTCGCTAGCGAGCAGGCCGCGCTCGGCGGAAAGGATCGCCACCGCGGTTTCGTCGCAGGAGGTTTCAATGGCGAGAATGTTCATTTCGGTGGGGGCTCAGCAGTCGCGCCAGCGTCTTGGAGTGCGGGTAGTCCTCTACCGCTTTGGCAGTGCGCCCGGTTGCGTCTGGCGCCCATTCCAATCGCAACACCCTCTGTCGGAGAGATGCAGAAAGCGCTGATTGCAAAGGATATTTTCCGTAGGCAAGGGAATGTCCGGCTTTCGAAAGCGGCAGAGGACTGCCCGCACTCCAAGACGCTGACGCGTTTATCGGAAGCCCCACTCGGCTCCAACGCCACTCCTGTAATGCAAGGGTTATCGTTTTACCGCCGACCAAGCTGCTTGATGCCCTGTGCGGGGTTGTCAGCTTCGAGAATGATAAACAGCGATACGACGCTGCCTGACGTGCCGGGAGATCCTTCGCAAGCTCAGGATGACAGTTAATAGAGCGCTCCGATAAATCTGCGAACATCTGCGTTATCTGCGGTTTAACTGCCTGTCTTCGGCTCATCGCTCTGTGGTTTTCCCGCGATAATCTGTACGTTCCCGGTGCGGACGACCTGTCCGTGCCGAATCTTGCACGCCTTTCGCAGTTCCACCGTTCCGTCCACCGAAACCAGCCCCGAAGCCACCATTGCCTTTGCCTCCCCGCCGCTCTCCGCAACGCCCATGAACTTCAAGAGCTTGTGCAACTCGATGAACTCCTGGCCGGGGCGAAACTCGAAAGCGCGCGTTTCCATCAGAGAAGCCGGGCTGCCGCTTGCGCCACGTCCTTGTCGCCACGCCCGGAGAGGTTGACGATGACGATGTCATCAGTGTTCATCGCCGGCACCGTCTTAATCGCATGGGCGACGGCGTGGGCTGATTCGAGCGCCGGGATGATTCCTTCCAGCCTCGACAGTTTCTGGAAAGCTTCCAGCGCTTCGGTATCGGTCGCGTAGTCGAACTCAACGCGGCCCTCGTCCCGGAGCCACGCGTGTTCAGGGCCGACTGCGGCGTAGTCGAGGCCCGCGGAGACCGAATGAGTAAGCTGAATCTGGCCGTCGGCGTCTGCAAGCACGTAAGATTTGCACCCTTGCAGGATACCCAGCGTGCCTCCCTGGAACCGGGCTGCGTGCTTGCCCTCGGCAATGCCTTCCCCTCCCGCTTCCACACCCACCATCCGCACCCCGGCGTCTTCCAAAAACGGGTAAAAGAGCCCGATCGCGTTGCTGCCTCCGCCGACGCAGGCGATAAGCAGGTTGGGAAGCCGCCCCGCGCGCTCCAGGATCTGTCGGCGCGCCTCGATTCCGATCACCCGATGGAAGTCGCGCACCATCATCGGGTAAGGGTGCGACCCGTAGGCGGTGCCGAGAATGTAATGAGTTGTGCGGACGTTGGTAACCCAGTCGCGCATCGCTTCGTTGATGGCTTCCTTCAGCGTGGCCTGGCCGGCGGTCACCGGGACCACCGTGGCGCCGAGAAAGCGCATCCGGGCAACGTTGAGCGACTGGCGCTCCATATCTACCGCCCCCATGTAAATGACGCATTCGCATCCAAACCGCGCCGCGACCGTTGCGGTGGCCACACCGTGCTGGCCCGCGCCCGTTTCGGCAATGATCCGCTTCTTGCCCATCCTGCGCGCGAGCAGGATTTGTCCCAGGGCGTTGTTGATCTTGTGCGCCCCGGTGTGAAGCAAGTCTTCGCGCTTGAGGTAAACCTTGGCCCCGCCCAATTCGCGTGTGAGGCGCTCGGCGAAATAGAGCGGCGTAGGGCGGCCCGCAAAGTTTGCCAGCAAGCCATCCAGTTCCGCCTGGAAAGCCGGGTCACGCCGGGCCCTGGCGTATTCCGCCGTCAGTTCGTTGAGAGCCGTCATCAGCGTTTCGGGCACGAACATGCCCCCGTAAGGTCCAAAGTGGCCGTGTGCGTCGGGAAGCGATTCGAGTTTCATGGGTCCGAGACGTTATTCGGAATCGCGGGTGCGGGAAAGGGAAAACGCACCGCGATTGGCAAGGCGGAGGATGTGAGCGGCTTCAAGGTGGCAGAGGCGTCTTCGCGGATACCGGCGTGAGCCCAGACGCACCTCACGCGTCTCGCCCAATATCGTGGTTAAGGCGGTTTCGGATGAAACTGGTCGTCGTGACTGGGGTCGAGATCGCCGCTTAAACGAGTGGTGCGGTCCTGACGACAAAGGTACACGCAACTACAAGCGCACGCGATCGGCGGAAGGCTGACTATGATTGCGGCTTTCGTGCCGCTGAGGGGGCGCGACGAGGGCTACGCGGTCGTTTCGGACGGCGCCTCGGCTGGGGCAACCTCGGCGGTGGGCGCCAGCGGCTTAAGCCCCATCGAGTAAGGTTCTCCGTCGGCCCTGGTGGTAAGAACGGAAGCGTCGAACCAAACAATGCGGGCGATGTTGACCGCGATGTTCGCGACGACCGCAATCTCTGCGTCCGAAGTGCAGAAAAACTCGCCGGTGGGTAGTTTAAACTCCACGCCATTGATCATTCCGGTGCGGGTAAAACCGGAAGCTGCCATGGCGCTGTTGAGGCGGTCGTAGGCGTTGGCGGGGGAGTCTCCGTTGAATTCAACTCGGGTGGTAAAAAATGCCATAGTGCTGGGAACTAAGCCAGAGGTATGCAGGCCTGTAAAGGGCGAAGTGCGGGAAAAATTAACCCAGCCCCGCCCGATTTTGCCGCGGGTCCAGCGCATCCCGAAGCGCGTCGCCGAGAAAATTAAGCGCCAGCAGGGTCGCGCTCATCGCCGTTGCAGGGCACACCAGCAGCCACCAGTTGCTCCGAACCGGGTTGATGGCTTGGGCGCCGTCGGCCAGCAGCGAGCCCCAGCTCGTCTGCGGCGCCTGAATCCCAAGGCCCAGGAAACTCAAGAACGACTCGTCGAGAATCACCGCCGGGACAGTCAGCGTCAGATAAATCACAACGACGCCCACCAGGTTCGGCAACAGATGGCGCCAGAGAATCTTCCAGTGGCTCTGGCCGAGGCTCCGTGCCGCGGCAACGAATTGCTGGGATTTGAGCGCGAGCACCTGCCCGCGGACGATGCGCGCCATTGTAAGCCATTCGATCAGCCCCAGCGAAAGGATCAGGATGATGATGCGCGAATACCCGACAAGACCGGGTGCATCCGACGCCGCAAGCCAGGCCTTCATCCGGCTGTCGAAGGCGTTAATGGCGATCAGCAGGATGATGAGCCGCGGAACGGAATAGAGAATCTCCACCGCGCGCATCATGATCCCGTCGGTCCTTCCGCCCGCATAGCCGGCGACCAGTCCGTACGCCGTTCCGATGAAGAACGAAATGAGCGCGCCGGAAATGCCAACCGCCAGCGAAACGCGCGCGCCGGATAGTACCCGGTAAAGCACATCCTGGCCGTGGATATCGGTGCCGAAGGGGTGGGGCCAGGAGGGCGGCTGGAATTGCGCCGCGCTCAGTTCCGCCGCCGATTTTGGCATCAACCACGGCCCGAAAATCGCCGCCAACGTTACGATCGCGAGGACGACCAGGCAAATGCGCGCAGGTCGGTTGCGGAGAAGACGTTGCAGCGGTGTGACTACATTATTCATGTAATTGGATCCGGCGATCCATCCAAGTGTACGCCAGATCGACGAAAAGATTCAACCCGACCAGCAGCGCACAGTAGACGATCGTCACCCCGCTGAGCAGAAAACCGTCCCGGTTCTGGATGGAATTGACAAAGAAACCACCTGCGCCGGGGATGTTGAAAACCGTTTCCACGACGATGGAACCAGTGAGCAGGTTGGCCGCCAGCGGGCCGAGGAAGGAGACCACCGGCAGTAGGGCCACGCGCCCGGCGTGCTTGGAAATGATCCGCCACGGCGGGACCCCTTTGGCGCGAGCCGTGCGGATAAAATCCTGGCTGAGCACTTCCAGCATGCTTGTGCGCGTTAACCGCGCGATGTAAGCGACGTAAGGCCCTGCGAGCGTCAACGCGGGCAATACCAGGGCGCTTAGTCCGGCCAGGCCGCCGACTGGAAACCAACCCAGCTTGAGCGCAAAGACCAGCACCAGGAGCGGGCCGGTGACAAATGTGGGCGTCGAAATCGCCAGCAATGAAGCCAGCATCGCGCCGGTGTCGGTGGAGGTGCCGCGCCGGACCGCCGCCCAGCTACCCAGGGCGACGCCGCCAGCCGTGGCGATGCAGAACGCAGCTGTTCCCAACAGCGCGGTCACCGGCAGCGTTTGTGCCAGCAGTTCATTGACGCTTCGACTGCGGTAGCGCGTGGACGGCCCCAGGTCTCCATGCAGCAACCGGCCCAGATATCCGGTGTATTGTTGCCACAGCGTGCCGTTGTAGTGGTATTTCGTCAGAAGCGCCTGTTTGGCTTGGGGCGAGATTTCCCGTTCGCGGTCGAACGGTCCGCCCGGTGCGAAACGCATCAGGAAGAACGTAATCGACACGACGCAGAAGAGGACCAGCAGCATCGAGGCGAATCGGCGAAGAAGGTAGGCGGCCATGGAAGGGAAAGGCAGAAACTACGCCGGATTTATGATTGTTGCCAACTGCCGTCGTTTTTCTGTAGTCTTCGATGATGTCCAAATCCGCATCGAAATCGAAAGCCGCGCTGCCGGCATCCGCCGCCCGTATCGCGAAGAAACCGTTCGGAACCGCCGCCGGCCAGCCCGTGGATCTCTACACCCTGCGCAACGCTTCCGGCGCCGAGGCGAAGATCACCAATTACGGCGGCATTGTCGTTTCATTGAAGATGCCGGACCGGACCGGGAAATTCGCGGATGTAACCCTCGGCTACGACACGTTGGAGCAATACATCAAATCGAGTCCGTATTTCGGCTGCATTGTGGGGCGGGTCGCCAACCGGATTGCCAAAGGACGGTTTGAACTGAACGGCAAGCGGTACAAGCTGGCGGTCAACAACGCCCCGAACACGTTACACGGCGGGTTGAAAGGGTTCGACAAGGCGGTCTGGACGGCCACGCCTTCGGTGACTCCATCCGGGCCGTCGCTGCGCCTGGAATACGTCAGCGCGGATGGCGAAGAAGGCTATCCCGGCACGTTGACGGTGACTGCGGAATACACGTTGACGAACAAGAACGAACTGGTGCTGGATCTCTCCGCCACGACTGACAAGACGACCGTGGTCAATCTCACTCATCACGCCTATTTCAACTTGGCCGGCGCCGGCAAAGGCTCGATTCTCGATCACAAGGCAATCATCAACGCAAAGCAATTCACCCCGGCGGACAAGACCTCGATTCCCACTGGAGAGTTGGCACCGGTTGCGGGAACGCCGTTCGATTTCACCCGGCTGACAGCCATCGGCGCACGTATCGACCAGACCGACCGGCAACTCCAGTTTGGCAACGGCTACGATCACAACTTTGTCATCGACAAGCCGAAGGGGCAACTCGGTGCAATGGCCGATGTCTACGAACCCACCAGCGGGCGCATCCTGACGGTCCTCTCAACCGCGCCGGGGGTGCAGTTCTACACGGGGAACTTCCTCGACGACAGCTTCATCGGCAAAGGCGGAAAGGTTTACGCTCGGCGCCATGGGTTCTGCCTGGAGCCGCAACATTTTCCCGACGCCCCCAACAAGCCGCGGTTCCCGAGCATTGTGTTGAAGCCCGGCGAGACCTACCGGCACACGATCGTGTTTCGGTTTGCGGCGGTGTAAGCTTTCCGCTTGTCACAAGCTCGCAAACCGGGTGCGGAGTGAGGACCATCCCTACCGTCACCCGATCTTCTTGCGAAATGCGATGTCCGCTATCGTTAGCGTGATCGTAGCAATGACTGCCAGCGGCCACACGTTGGCGAACACGGCGGAGACGTCCATTCCCTTCAGGAAGATGCCCTTTACAATGACGATGAAGTGCCGCAACGGGTTGATCCAGGTGACCCATTGCAGCCATTGAGGCATGTTGTCGATGGGGGCGGTGTATCCCGAAAGCAGAGTCGCGGGCATCATGAAGGAAAACACGCCCAGAAATGCTTGTTGCTGCGTGGCGCACACGGAGGAAATGGCAAGCCCGAAGCCGATTAGCGCCAGGATGTAAAACATCATCGCCCCGTAAAGCAGCAGCAACGAGCCCTGAAACGGAATTCCATAGATAAACACGCCGGCGCAGAGAATGATCGTCGCCTGCGTCGTGCTGACCATTGCGGCGGGGACGGCTTTTCCGATCATGATCATCCCCGGTGTGAGCGGGGAGACCAGCAACTGATCGAAGGTGCCCTGCTCGCGTTCGCGCGCGACGGACAGGGCGGTGACAATCATCGTGCTGATGGTGGTGATGATCGCCACCAAGCTAGGCACAATGAACCAGTAATAGTCGAGGTTCGGGTTAAACCAGTGGCGGACGACAATCTCCGAGGCCCCCGCGACCTGAACCTGGACCGCGGGCGTTCGCTCCAGCAGGTAGGTTTGCAGGATGTCCTGCACGTAGCCGAGCGCGATCTGGGCGCTGTTGGAACGCCGCCCGTCGAGTATCACCTGGAGCGATGGCGTTTCCCCGGCGGCCAGCTTGCGTGAGAAATCGGCGGGGAACTGGATCGCTAGCAGCGCATGCTGCATGTCGATGTTCTCGCGGAGATCGGACTGGCTCTTAAGAACGAGCAGATGAGTGAATGCCTTGGCTTGGGAAAACCGCTCGACCAGTTCCGTCGATTCGTGCCCGTCGTCCTGGTTGAGCACCGCCAGCGTGTTGTTCTTCACTTCGAGCGTCGCCGCCAGCGGAAAAAGCGCCAACTGAAGAATCACCGGCACGATGAGAATGCGACGCCCGTTGGGGTCGCGCAAGAGCGCCTGGAGTTCCTTGACGATCAGAGTCCGGATTCGGTGGAGCATGGAGTGTGGAGCTTGCGAGAACGTAGGGAGGCGGGACGCGGACGTCAATAACGACGCCCCAGCGGACCGCACGCGGGCGTGATTACCACGCGGACGCCTGTTTTCGCCTCCGAAAATTGCGTAGCCGAACGGCTTCACTCTGCTATAGTCCCCCTCGCCGTTCCCGGTTGGCGTTTTTTTATCGCGTCCCGGGTGGCTGCTCTCCTAAAGTTCCGTTTTCCATTTCCGCCGTGCCTCCTTCCTGCCCATTCAAGAAGCTGTCGATTCTGATCGCTGCCTACAACGAACAAGACACACTTCGTACGTGCGTCGAACGGATTCTGGAGGTACCGCTGTCACCCGGTATCGAGCCCGAGGTAATCGTCGTCGACGACGGTTCGCGGGACAAGACTTGGCGCCTGATGCAGCAACTGGCCGCCGAACGGAAGGAAGTCCGCATCTTCCAGCAGCCCAGAAACATGGGCAAGGGAGCGGCTTTGCGGCGGGCGATCCAGGAAATGACCGGGGATCTGGTCATCTTTCAGGACGCCGATCTCGAATACGACCCCCAGGATTACCCGCGGCTGCTTGCGCCGCTCCTCGACGGCCGCGCCGAAGTCGTCTTCGGTTCGCGCTTCACCGGCGCCGAACGCCGCATCCTCTATTTCTGGCACGCTTTCGGCAACCACGTGCTGACCCTGCTCTCCAACGTCGTCAACAACACCAACCTGACCGACATGGAGACCTGCTACAAGGCCTTCACCGCGGAAGCGTTGCGCATGATGCCGCTGGATTGCAACCGCTTCGGGATCGAGCCGGAAATCGCCGCGAAAGTCGCTCGCAACCGGTTCCGGCTCTTCGAGGTGCCGATCCGCTACAACGGACGCCAGTATTCGGAGGGGAAAAAGATCACCTGGCGCGACGGCATCGCAGCGCTCTGGTACATCCTCAAATACCGGTTCGTCTCCGATTACGCCGACAGCGGAAAAGTGACCCTGGACGCCATCGAGCAGGCGCCGCAATTCAATCAGTGGATGTACGAGACCGTGCGCCCGTGGCTGGGGAAACGCATCGCGGAACTGGGGGTGGGCCGCGGAAACATGAGCCGTCTGCTGCGCCAGCACGAAGAAGTATTGCTCACCGACTACCGCACGGATTACCTGACGATCCTCCAAAGCCGCTGGGCCGGCGTGGGCGGCCTGACCGTCGCCAAACTCGACATGACCGTGCGCGAGGATTACGAGAGCCTCCGCAAGTTCGGCCCGGACACGGTCGTCTTTTTCAACGTTCTGGAACACATCGAGGACGACCGGGCGGTGCTCCGCAGTTTGTTCGAGACGGTGCCGACCGGTTGCCGCATTGTCATCCTCGTGCCGTTCAACATGAAGCTCTACTCGGACTTCGACAAGGCGCTCGGCCATTTCCGGCGGTACAGCGTGGGCGAACTGGAGACGAAGATGCGCGAGGCGGGTTTCACCGTCGAACGGCAGCTCTACTTCAACAAGTTCGGCGCGCTGGCGTGGATGCTCTTTAACACCATCGGCAAACAGAAGGCGCTCAAGCCGTGGCAACTGCGCCTTTACAACGTCCTGACGCCGCTGCTTCAGATTCTCGACCGCATCCTGCCTTGCAGCGGATTGTCCACGGTTGCGGTGTGCGTGAAGCCTTGACAGGGCCAAACCGGTCGGCGCCGACGAATGCAGCAAATGAACAAAACGGTCGCTTCAGCGCCGAAGGCGCGGCCCCATACCAGCCTAGGCCAACGCCCCACTGCCATTAAGTTAAGGAATTCGCGGTCTCGTTCCCAGGCTCCAGCCTGGGAACGCCTCTGTCTTGGAGGCTCCAGCCTCCCGTTCCTCTCCGGTGCGCTGTACTTTTGGAGGTCCGGCAGGAGGCTGGAGCCTCTGGGAATACTGCATTCCCAGGCAGGAGCCTGGGAACGAGCGCGCGTTACGAGAGGCTCTAGGCTTAACTTAATGGCAGTGGGGCAACGCCCTAGGTCTTTGGGCAACAAGGCATTAGCGCTATCAGCGCGTTCCATACCGCCGGAGATATGGAACGCGCTTACAGCGCTAAACACTCTGTTTTTTGAAATCCTAGGGCGTTGCCCTAGGCTGGTATGGGGCTGGGCCGTTGGCCCGGAACGGCGCCAGGCGATCCCACGTTCATGGCCAACGGTCAACGAGCAAGCGAACACACGTTGGGCTTCGCGGGATGAGGCCGGTCCAATTCAATATGACGTTCGAACAGCCGAGAGCATTCAACCAGCTCCTCTCATCCACCCTCTTCCTCGCCGGGCCCACGGCGGTGGGCAAGACCGCCGTCGCGCTTGCGGTGGCCGAGGCGTGCAACGGCGAGATCGTCGGCGCGGACGCTTTTCAGGTCTATCACGGGCTCGATCTCCTAACGGCCAAACCGTCTCGGGAAGAGTTGGCGCGCGCGCCGCATCACCTTATCGGCGTTGTCCCGCTTTCGGAGTCGTTTAATGTCGCCAGGTATCTGGAATCGGCACAACGCGCCATTGAGGAAATCCGAAGCCGCGGACGGTTGCCGATCGTCGTCGGTGGCACGGGGCTTTACCTGCGCGCGTTGACGCGGGGACTGGCCGACGCGCCCCCGGCCGACTCCGCTCTGCGCGACGAACTGGCCGCCACTCCCCTGCCCCGGCTCCTGGAGCAGCTGGATGCGCTCGATCCCGCTGCCGGCGCGGCGGTGGACCGGAACAATCCCCGGCGGGTGATCCGCGCGCTGGAGGTGGTGCTGCTGACCGGCAGACCGTTCGCCAGTTTCCGCCAGGAATGGCGCGAGGCCCCGGCATTCCACGGCTTTCTGCTGGAGCGCACCAGGGACGATCTCTACGAACGCATCGACCGCCGCACCGCCGCCATGTTCGAGCGCGGCGTGGTGGAGGAAGTGCGCGAAGCGATCGACGCCGGGAATATCGGCGACACCGCGCGGCAGGTGCTCGGCTGGACGCAGATTGGCGCGCTCATCCGCGGGGAAATCGGGCACGCCGAATGCGTCGCGGCCCTGCAACAGGCCACGCGCAATTATGCGAAACGGCAGTTGACTTGGTTCCGACGCGAGCCTATGTTCAAACCGATTTCCTTGAATGCCGCTACGGACACAATCCCGTCCATCCTCACCCAAGCCGCGGCGGTCATGGCGCAAGCGTCGCAATGCCCGCGGTAATTGACATTTGCGTACCGGCCAAACGCCGGGAACGCGCGCTTCTGGTCGGTCTCGAACGCGATGGCGTGGACAAATGGGTCTTGCGCGAATCGCTCGAAGAACTGGCCGAGTTGGCGAAATCCGCCGGGGCCGAAGTGACGGGCGTGCTCACCCAGCACCTTGACCAGCCCACCGCCCCGTATTACATCGGCAAGGGGAAGGCGGAACACGCGGCGGAGCTCTGCAAGGCCGAGGGCGTCACGTCCATCATCTTCGACGACGAGCTTTCCCCGGCGCAAAGCCGCAATCTGGAACAACTCACCTTGTGCAAGGTAATCGACCGCACACAGTTGATCCTCGACATCTTCGCCCAGCGCGCCCGGACCCGCGAAGGCCGGCTGCAAATCGAGCTGGCGCAACTGCAATACCTGCTTCCGCGGCTCACGCGCATGTGGGATCACCTTTCGCGCCAGACCGGCGGCATCGGCACGCGCGGACCGGGCGAGACGCAGTTGGAAGTGGACCGCCGTCGCGTGCAGGAGCGCATCGCCCGGCTGGATCGGGAACTGGAGGAAGTGCGCAAGCACCGCAGCATCCAGCGCGAAGGCCGGCGGCGATATCACTGGCCGGTCGCGGCGGTCGTGGGCTACACCAACGCCGGCAAGTCGACCCTCCTCAACCGGCTCACCGGCGCGGACGTGCTCGCCGCCGACAAACTTTTCGCCACGCTCGACCCGACTACCCGCAACCTGACGCTGCCCAACCACCAGAAGGTGCTGCTCACCGATACGGTCGGTTTCATCCGCAAGCTGCCGCACACGGTCATCGAGGCGTTCAAGGCGACGCTCGAAGAGGTGCATGAGGCGGACCTGCTCATTCACGTCGTCGATATCAGCCACCCGCAGTTTATCGAGCAAATGGCCGCGGTGGATGCCGTCGTGGCGGAACTCGACGCCAGCGAGAAGCAGATGTTCACGGTATTCAACAAGATCGACCGGGTGGCGAACACGTCGGCGATCGACATGCAGCTTGCGCGCGTGCCGCACAGCGTCGCCATTTCCGCGAGCACCGGCGAGGGCATTCCGGAGCTGATCGAGGAGTTGCAAGTGCAGCTTGGCGCCTGGCGCCTTCGCGGCACCTACCGGATTCCGCTCGCGGACACGGCGACCGTGGCGGAAATCCACCGCTGCGGGCATGTGGTGGATATTCAGTATGAGGAAGACTACGCGGTAGTACAAGCGCACGTCCCGCCGCACATCCAGCAGAAGCTGGCTGCGTTTGCGGTGGAATAGCCTCAACCAGCCCGTTCTCCCGCTGGAGTTCCCCTTTGTAGATGAATTCTTTACAACGTTATCTGGCCACCCTCGCCGGGAATCCAGTCGATTTCATCCCGAGGCTCCCGATCCTCATGCAGTTCGCCGCCGAACACATTGGCAGCAACTATGGTGCATTTGCGTCCGACTACCGCATTCTAACGGAGGCCAATATCGCCTGCGCGCGGGAGTTCGGGATCGACCAGCTGAACACCATGTCGGATCCCTACCGCGAAACTCAGGGTTACGGAGCAAAAATCATTTACGAGTCTGACATGGTGCCGCGCTGCGAAAGACATCCATTGGAGGACGACCCCCGCCTCGACAAGCTTCCACGCCCCAAACCGATGGAAGCGGAGCGGATGCGGGATCGCATTGAAGCGGTCAAACGCTATCATGAACTGGCCGGCGGCGAAGCTTCGATCATGGGTTGGGTCGAGGGCCCCGCCGCCGAAGCGGCCGATCTCAGGCGCCTCGACAACTTCTTCATGGATCTGATCGACGATGAAGCATACGTCGACTCATTGATGGCTATTTGCGTGGAGGTGGCTCTGGATTTTGCACGCGAACAGGTCAAAGTCGGCGCAGATACCATCGGCATCGGCGATGCCGCAGCCAGCCAGGTTTCACCGGAGGTTTATGAGAGACTCATTTTACCGCATGAACAAAAGTTGGTGCGGGGGATCAAGGAGATGGGGGCCAGGGTGCGGATGCACATTTGCGGCAATATCACCCATCTGCTGCCCGGCCTGTCGAGCCTCGGGCTCGATTTGATCGACGTGGATCACATGGTCAGTCTCGCAACAGTCCGCCAAGTCCTTGGCGGAAAAGTCGCGATTTGTGCCAATCTCGATCCAGTGTCAGACGTGCTTCGAGGGACCCCGGAGAAAATCCGCGCAAAACTCGAGCATTGCTACCACGAAGCCGGCAATCCGTTCGTGGTGAATGCGGGTTGTGAAATCCCGAGCGGAACACCAGGCGCAAACCTAATGGCGTTGTGTGACCCGCTGCCGTTCAAACCGTAAAACGTCGGACGACTCCATCGGAAACCTGGCAGCCCTTGCTTCGCATCCCACCCGAACCGGGCGCATCGCTCTCATCGAGGTATGCGCCAAGCCTCAATGCCGCTTTTGCCAGAGGCTGGCTTGCGACACGGTCCACTGGTATTTCCGCGCGTGTTCGCGAATGAGGAACGGCAGATCCACTACGCGCCGCAATTCAAACGCCGATTCCAGGATTTCCCGCACCCCATCGAGGGTGGCAACACGCGCGCCATTGCGTTCGAAACCGCCCAGCCAATGTTCGCGCGGAGTGTATTCTTCGAGCCACGTGCAGGGCGTGGCGATCACCACCTGGCCGCCGGAACGAACCAATCCGGCAAATTGAGCCAGGCAGCGTTTCGGTTCCGCCAGGCGGCAGAGAAGATTCGACGCCAGCAGAACGTCGAACGTTCCCAGGTCTTCGCGAAGCGCCATGGCATCCCCGGTTTCAAAACAGACGCGCTTCCGGTCAATCTCCACCGGGACCCGCGCGACCGACTCAGTGAAAAGCGCCCCTTCGTCGGTACGCCGGTAGGCGAGCACCCCGTCAACCCGCAACGATTCCGCGGCGTCAATGAACCGGCGGGAGAAGTCGAGGCCGACGACTACCCCGCAATGTCGGGCCAGTTCAAACGTGGACCGGCCCACGGAACAACCGAGGTCAAGGGCGCGCCCGGAAATCGGAAAATCGAACGTCTCGGTGACCACGCGGACGGGGAATCCAAAGGCATCGCGCGGCCCAAACTTCCACGGCAGCGTCTCGGCGGATTCGCCGTAATGGAAGAGGAGGTAGTCGTTCAGCAGGCGGTCCGTTTCGTAGGGATTCATGGCTTGCCGGATACTATGCGCTTCCTTTCGAATTAGCTCCTCGCTCCTGGCTCGCTCTTCACGAATCGGTAGCGTTCGTCGTACCGCCCCCGGTTGAAGGCGCGGCAACACTTGAGGCAGGCGACGGCTCTGCGGAATGGGCGCACGCGGCGAATTTCCAGGTGGCAGTTGCGGCAGCGGTAAACGTGTTTTCGCTCCACCCGGCGGCGCGGAAGCGGCAGTTCATGGCAGCGTTTCTCGTCGGTGAGACCGAGGTCGATGCATGCCTGTCGCCACTCAGGCCCGTGCGGCTGAATGCGCTGCCGTTGCGCCCGCGACCGCGCCAGCAAGTGGGCGAGTTCATGGCGCAACGTGCGGTCCACTTCTTCCATTCCAAAAGCGATCAGGCGCGGATTCAACGAAACCATCAGGCGCGTGTAACAGGCCAAACCCGCCGTAGTCCGCAGCCGCCGGTTCCAGTGCACCTTGATCTGCCCGGCCAACTTGGCGCAACCGATCGCATCCAACAGTCCGCGCGCAATGGATTCCAGAGCCGCCACAGTAAAATCCCCCTCCGGCACTTGCAGGAAAGCAATCGGAGCACCCCCTGCCCCGCCCCCATCGTGCCCCTGCCGCGGGTCCACGATCTTCGGAACGACCGGCGAAGTCCGGGCATTCAAGCCCAGCGGGAGTTCGGGTTGCTGTTCGTGACGATCGGGTCCCATGTCTAGATCGACCAGTCGCACCAATCTTCCACATGTTCGCCCCTGCCGGCGGTAACAACCGTCGCCACTCCGGCTGAGATCGGCTCCATTCCCTGCGGCAGCGGACCTTGCCGGCGCGGTTTCTTCGGGACAATCCGGAGCTGTGTCTCCTCGTAATAAACCAGCGAATTGGGCGGAACGCTGTGCTGGAGGAAGACATTGCCGCCGATCGTCGAGTCGGCTCCGATGACCGTCTCCCCGCCCAGAACGGTGCTGTTCGGGTAAATGGTGACAAAATCCTCCACGTTGGGATGGCGCTTGCCGCCCTTGAGGATGCGCCCCTCCTCGTCCTTCTGGAAGCTCTTCGCGCCCAGCGTCACTCCATGGTACAACTTGACGTGGGAACCGATAACGCACGTCTCTCCGATCACCACCCCGGTGCCGTGGTCGATAAAAAAGTGCCTTCCGATTTGCGCGCCGGGATGGATGTCGATGCCGGTGCGCCCGTGCGCCCATTCGGTCATCATTCGGGGAATGATGGGAACGCCGTGCCCGTAGAGCGTGTGCGCGGTGCGCTGGATGGCGACTGTTTCGAGAAATGGGTACGCCAGAATGATCTCATCGTAGGTGACTGCGGCAGGATCGCCCTCGAATGCCGCTTCCACATCGGTGCGCAGCAGTTTGCGAATGGCGGGCAGGCTCTTGAGGACCGAAAAGACGATCTGCTCGGCGCGGGCAAACGGGCAATCCGGCTGCCCCAGGCGCAGACTCTTGCACACTTCGTCGATCATGCGCGCGGCAATCGATTCCGCCCGCACGCTGGTGGCGGCGAGCAATTCGGTCGAATGGATCGGTTCCTGGTCATGAAATCCGGGAAAAAGCAGTTGCAGCAGGTCTTCGCAAATGGACGCGATGGCGCGCTTCGACGGTAAATTTGAACCGTCGATATTGTTGATCCCACCGACATCGCGGTAGGAGTCGAGAATTTCTTGGACGAGCTTCGGCAAATGCGAATCCATGCGATCACCCTATGCCGGGTGCGCACTCACGTCCAGAACACAGACGGGACGCCCAATATTGCCCAGTACTGTTCGGACAGGATTTTGGAGGGAGCTCCCGCGGAATTGCGTTGGGAGATCTGAGGAACGCGCCAGCGTCTTGGACTTTCTGTGGCAGAAAGATCGTCCGGCCATGCGAAGGAGGCAGAGAACTGCCGCAGTCCAAGACGCTGGCGCGACCAACAGGCTCCCACTGATTTCGAGACCGTTCCCGAAACTTGGCGCCGACGGTGCCTTACAGGTTGGTGTTGTTTCGGAAAACTCCCGTATGGCCGTCCTTGAAGGTGACGCTGAGCACAATATCCGCGTTTTCCGGGTTGAAGCTGCGATCCTGCGCATCGCACGCCCATGGCGCTCCCGTCATCGCGGTCTTGAAGATGCGGAAGCTCACAACGATCCGGCCGGTTTCATAGTCAGTCGAGCCAGTCCGCAGGAACAGTTTTATATTTCCGCTGTGGTCGACCACGTAGATGGCCTGGCCCGCATTGCGCCCCGATGCCTTTTCCTTCAACTGCGCCACAAACACTCCGCTGCCGACGTCCGGCAACACCAGGTTGAGGAAGCTCTGGAACACGATGTCGTTGGACCCGCTGACGAGTCGGCCCGCGGCGGTGCCTGTTCCAAGGATCATTCGGTTCGTTTCCGGCGCAACGTCCTCCTGCCGGGCAACGACGTGGAGGCTGCCCGACGTGTAAACCGCGTTGCCCACGGTGCTATAAATGCCATAGCTATTATCGAGGTAAGCCTTTCCGTTGATTTGCACCTCGCCCGGCTTCGTCGTAACCGCATTGGTCAGCTTCGCAAGGAATGCGATCTCACCGTGATTGTTCAGGATCGGGTCGGAGACGGTATAGTAGATCGAGTAGTTCGTACCGGTGTGGACGAGACTATCGGTGCCGTTGTAGGTATACAGGAATGGCGGAATCGCCGGAACATGGTCGCCGGTCCGAAGCATCCGTTGCAGACCGCTGCCTCCGCTGCCGTCGAGGAAGATTGCCATGTTGTTGGACGCACTGACACCGACGCCCTTCAAGGTGGCGGTCACTGCAACCTGACTGCCGCTGTTCAACGCCTGGCTGCGAATTCCGCCGTTGACATAATACGCCCCTGCAATCCCGGGCACCGTGCTCGCTCCCGACCCGCTAATCAATACCTCGCGGTTCTGGATCGACCAGGTGTTGTAGTCGATTTTGAAGGAGAACACTCCCGTGCTGCCATCGTTGAAGGTGGCGTTGAAGACAATGTCGCCCGTAACAGGATCGAAGCTCCGCGTCTGCCCGGCGATGCCGCTGAACGCCGCCATGTTCGACAGCGGGAAGAGGCTCAGCGCCGTCACCGTCTTTCCGGGCAGCAGGTTCGTGTCGCCGGTGCGAATGACCAACCGCACCTGGCCCGCGTTGTCCTGCGCCCAAATCCCTTCGCTATTGCCCGTCGCGGAAATTATCGGCCCCTTGATCCTTGCCGAGAAAACCACGCTGTCGTTGTCCGGCAACACCAGCCAGTGGAAGGCGGCGAAGACGGCGTTCATGTCCGTGCTGCTCTCCAGAGGCGCGGGGCTCTCCGTGCGCGCGACCATCGCGGGCGCGCCTGTTCCGGAGCGAATGGACCAAATGCCGTTGACGTTGTTAAAGGCGGATCCGCTCACCACACCGCCCCATGCGTCGCCCCCCGCCACCCCGGCGATGAACGCGATGGAATCGTTCCGGTTAAACGCAGGATCGGTGACAAAGGTAAAGAATGTCGCGGTGTTCGTTCCGGTAGCGCCCTGCAACGTTCCAGGAGCCGTCTGGCCGGTGCGAAGGATCAGGCTGAGCGGATGATTTCCAATCTCGGCAAAGAGCCCGGTGTCGTTGCGCCAAGACTTGCCCGCACCGATGCCTGTCCCGCTGAACATGCCCACGAAAGCCGTATGGCTGAGGCTGTTGATCACGGGATCGCGCAGCAAGGTCCATTTCGCATTCGTTCCCACCGGCGCGGCGGAACCTGTCATGGCAACGCCTTCGTGGGTGATCAGCAGGCCAGTCGCCAGCGTCGTGAACGTCTGGTCGGCGCCGTCAATTTCACCGAATGTTCCCGAACAGATGGCGAAAAGCTGGAAGTGATAGGTGGTCGAGCCGCTAAGCCCAACCAATTGGTCTGAGGTGAACGGCACGGCCTGCGTGCCGCTGGCAACGTTGGTGCTGTCGATCAGATTGACCGCGCTCACCGTTCCACCCGTGTAGGCCGTCGTAAGGCCATATCGGTAGAACAGGTTCACGGTCAGGCCGTCGGCATTGGCGATGCCGTTCATCGTGGCTCCGTCCTGGCGCAGTCTGGTGGCAGTGCCAGTGGTGACCGCCGGCAGCGTGCGCGTGAGACCGATGGAATAAGTCAGGGTCGTCACGCCATCCTGCGCGGTCACCAGAACATCGACGCGGTTGCTGCCGGTTTGAAGCGGAAGCGCACTGCTGGCCGTCCCCGACCTCACCAGGCTGTAGGCCCCGCCATTGATGCACGCCTGCACGGTCGCATTGGTGTCCGAGAGCGTCGGCGTCACCGTGACACTGCTCAGCGCAGCATGCACGCTTGCCGTCGAATAGGAGTATACCGTGCCGGAGAAGACCGGGGCGAGCGTGCCGCTGCTGATCTTCAAGGCCGTCAGTTTTGCATTGGAATTGGCGCGCGTAACGAGAACCCGGTAAACCGTCTTCGTCACGCCGTCCTGCGCGGTCACGGTGATCTTCACCGTGTTGGCGTTGAGCCCTAGGACAAGGCCGGAGGTGCCGCTGTAGGCCACCGTCGCATGCGCTTCCTCCGGCACTCCGGCGACCCGCACGCTGGTGTTGGTCGTCGCGATTACAGCGTTGTAGCTGGTACCGCTGGAGGTAAAGGACGGAGTCAGAGTTACCGGAGTCCCGGTTCCCGTTGTCATCGTCAGCGACGAGAGGTTGGCATCGCTGCTCGTCATGCGCATGACGACGATCTTGTAGACCTTGGTGGTCACGTTGTTGGGCGCGGTCACGGTCACAAGAATGGTGTTCGTGGTTCCCGAAACGAAGTTCGACGCGCCGGTGATGCTCGTCACCGTCGCTGTGGGATCGTCCGTGGTCGCCGTCAACACCTCGCTGGTGACGTCGTTGGTCACCGTTGCGGTATAGCTCGTGCCGCTGGCGCTAAAGACCGGGCTCAACGTGCCGGAGCTTAGCGTCAGACTCGCGAGATTCGCGTCCGAACCGGCCGAACGTGTTACCACCACCGTGTACACCTTGCTGGTTGTGCCATCCTGGGCGGTCGCCGTCACGTTGATCGTGTTCGGGCCGACTGACAGCGCGGTCGCGCCGGTGCCGGTCACCGTGGCTGTCGAATCGGCGGCGGTCGCACTCACCGTTTCGCTCGTCACGGAATTGGGCACGGCCACCGTGTAGCTGGTGCCGCTGGTTGAGAACACCGGCGTCAACGTGCCGGAACTCACCGCCAGGCTTGCCAAGTCCGCATTGGAACTCGGCAGGCGCGTCACCGTCACCGTGTAAGTCTTGGTCGTCACGCCGTCTTGCGCCAGCGTGTTGACCGTAATGGTATTAGTCCCCACAACGAGGCCCGATGTGCCGGTGATGCTCGTAACGCTCGCAGTCGTATCCGAGAGCGTCGCGGTCACCGTTTCGCCGGTGACGCTGTTATCCACCGTAACCGTGTAGCTCGTGCCGCTGCCTGAGAAGACCGGGGCCAGCGTGCCCGAGCTCAAGGTCAGGCCGGAGAGATCGGCATTCGAACTCGCCTGCCGCGTGACAGCGATCGTATACGCCCTGGAGGTCGAACCGTCCTGCGCCAGCGTGTTAACCGTGATCGTATTGCCGCCAACAACGAATCCCGAGGTGCCGGTAATACTTGTGATGCTCGCAGTCGTGTCCGAGAGCGCCGCCGTCACCGTTTCGCCCGTTACCGCGTTGGCAACCGTCGCGCTATAGACGGTCACGCCGGAAGCGAACGCCGGACTGAAGGTCCCGGTGCTCAACGACAGGCTCGCCAAGTCCGCATTGGAACTCGGCAGGCGCGTCACCGTCACCGTGTAAGTCTTGGTCGTCACGCCGTCTTGCGCCTGCGTGCTAACCGTGATCGTGTTCGCACCGACGACGAATCCAGCCGTGCCGGTGATGCTCGTTATCGTGCCTGTCGTGTCCGAAAGCGTCGCGGTTACCGTTTCGCTCGTCACCGCGTTCGCAACCGTCGCGCTGTAGGTCAGGACTCCGGAGGCGAACGACGGCCTCAGCGTCCCGGCGCTCAAGGTCAGGCTGGCGAGATCCGCATTGGAACTCGGCAGCCGCGTCACCGTCACCGTGTAAGTCTTGGTCGTCACGCCGTCTTGCGCCTGCGTGCTGACCGTAATCGTGTTCGCACCGACGAAAAATCCAGCCGTGCCGGTGAGGCTCGTTATCGTGCCTGTCGTGTCCGAAAGCGTCGCGGTCACCGTTTCGCTCGTCACCGCATTGGCAACCGTCGTGCTGTAGACGAGCACGCCAGAGGCGAATACCGGGCTCAGCGTCCCGTCGCTCAAGGTCAGGCCGGAGAGGTCCGCGTTCGAGCTCGGCAGGCGCGTCACTGCGATCGTATACGCCTTGGACGTTGAACCGTCTTGAGCCAGCGTGTTAACGGTGATCGTGTTGGCGCCCACGAGCAGCCCCGACGTACCGGTGATGCTGGTGATGGTGGCAGTTGCATCCGCAAGCGTCGCCGTCACCGTCTCGCTCGTCACCGCATTGGCCACTGTTGTGCTGTAGGCGAGCACTCCGGAGGCGAATACCGGGCTCAGCGTCCCGTCGCTCAAGGTCAGGCCGGAGAGGTCCGCATTCGAACTCGGCAGGCGCGTCACCGTCACCGTGTAGGCCTTGGTCGTTGAACCGTCCTGCGCCTGCGTGTTAACCGTGATTGTGTTGGCGCCCACGAGCAGCCCCGACGTACCGGTGATGCTGGTGATGGTAGCAGTCGCATCCGCAAGCGTCGCCGTCACCGTCTCGCTCGTCACCGCATTGGCAACCGTCGCGCTGTAGGCAAGCACTCCCGAAGCAAAGGTTGGGCTGAACGCCCCGGTGCTCAGCGACAGACTCGCCAAGTCCGCATTCGAACTCGGCAGGCGCGTCACCGTCACCGTGTAGGTCTTGGTCGTCACACCGTCTTGCGCCTGCGTGTTAATTGTAATCGTGTTGGCGCCCACAACGAATCCAGCCGTGCCTGTGAGACTCGTGATCGTGGCAGTCGTGTCCGAAAGCGTCGCGGTCACTGTTTCGCTCGTCACCGCATTCGCAACCGTCGCGCTGTAGGCGATCGTTGCGGAAGAGAACGACGGGTTCAGCGTGCCGGCGCTCAGCGACAGACTCGCCAAGTCCGCATTCGAACTCGGCAGGCGCGTCACCGTCACCGTGTAGGTCTCGGTCGTCGAGCCGTCTTGCGCCTGCGTGTTAATTGTAATCGTGTTGGCGCCCACAACGAATCCAGCCGTGCCTGTGATGCTGGTGATGCTCGCAGTCGGATCAGCAAGCGTCGCAGTCACCACTTCGCTCGTCACCGCGTTGGCTACCGTAGCGCTGTAGGTCAGGACTCCGGCAGAGAACGACGGGCTCAGCGCGCCGGCGCTCAGCGACAGACTCGCCAAGTCCGCATTCGAACTCGGCAGGCGCGTCACCGTCACCGTGTAGGCCTTGGTCGTTGAACCGTCCTGCGCCTGCGTGTTAACCGTGATTGTGTTGGCGCCCACGAGCAGCCCCGACGTACCGGTAATGCTGGTGATGGTGGCAGTCGCATCCGCAAGCGTCGCGGTCACCGTCTCGCTCGTCACCACATTGGCAACCGTCGTGCTGTAAGCGAGCACTCCGGAGGCGAACGACGGGCTCAGCACACCGGCGCTCAAGCTCAGGCCGGCGAGGTCGGCGTTCGAACTCGGCAGGCGCGTAACAGCAATGGAATACGACTTGGAGGTCGAACCGTCCTGCGCCAGAGTATTGACCGTGATCGTATTGCCGCCTACAGCGAAGCCCGATGTGCCGGTAATGCTCGTAATGCTGGCAGTCGGATCGGAGACCGTCGCAGTCACCGTTTCGCTCGTCACCGTATTGGCAACCGTCGCGCTGTAAGCGATCACTCCGGAAGAGAACGACGGTGCGAAGGTTCCGATGCTCAGGGACAAACTTGCCAAATCGGCATTCGCACTCGGCAACCGCGACACCGTCACCGTATAGGTCTTGGTGGTCGAGCCGTCTTGCGCCTGCGTGTTAACCGTAATCGTGTTGGCACCCACGACGAAACCGGAAGTGCCGGTGATGCTCGTTATCGTTGCGGTCGTGTCCGAAAGCGTCGCAGTTACCGTTTCGCTCGTCACCGTATTGGCAACCGTCGCGCTGTAGGCAATCACTGCGGACGAGAACGACGGGCTCAGCGTACCGGCGCTCAAACTCAGGCCCGAGAGATCGGCATTCGCACTCGGACGGCGCGTCACCGTCACTGTATACGTCCTGGTCGTCGAACCGTCTTGCGCCAGCGTGTTAACCGTGATCGTGTTGGCGCCCACAACAAAGCCGGAAGTGCCGGTGATGCTCGTGATGGAGGCGGTCGCGTCGGCAAGCGTCGCACTCACCGTTTCGCTCGTCACAAGATTCGCCACCGTCGCGCTGTAGGCGAGTACTCCGGAAGAGAACGACGGGCTCAGCGTGCCGGCGCTCAAGCTCAAGGCGGAGAGATCCGCATTCGAACTGGGCAGGCGCGTCACTGTCACAGTATAGGCCTTGGTCGTCACTCCATCCTGCGCACGGGTGTTGACCGTGATCGTGTTCGCACCGACGACCAATCCAGACGTGCCGGTAATGCTCGTAATGGTGGCAGTCGCATCGGCGAGCGTCGCGGTCACCGTTTCGCCCGTCACCGCGTTCGCCACCGTCGCAGTGTAGTTCAGCACTCCCGAAGAGAAGGACGGGCTCAGCGTGCCGGCGCTCAAACTCAAACCGGCTAGGTCCGCATTCGAACTCTGCAGGCGCGTCACTGTCACTGTATAGGCTTTGGTCGTCACTCCATCCTGCGCACGGGTATTGACCGTGATCGTGTTCGCACCGACGACCAATCCAGACGTGCCGGTAATGCTCGTGACCGTGGCAGTCGTGTCCGAAAGCGTCGCCGTCACCGTTTCGCTCGTCACCGCGTTCGCAACTGTCGTGCTATAGGCGAGCACTCCGGAGGAGAAGGACGGACTCAGCGCACCGGCGCTCAAAGCCAGACCAGAGAGATCCGCATTCGCACTCGGCAGGCGAGTGATGGTAACCGTGTAGGTCTGTGAGGTGATCGTATCCTCCGCCGTCACCGTGACCGTCACCGGATTCGGTCCCACAACAAAGCCTGAAGTGCCGCCAAAACTCAACGTCGCGGTGCCGTCAGCAGGCGCCGCCGTCACCGTCACGGCCGTCACTGCGTTGGCAACCGTCGTGCTGTAGGCCAGTGTGCTCTGCAAAAACGCCGGACTGTATGTGCCCGTGCTCACAGCGAGACTGGCGAGATTGACGTTGGTGCTGGGCAGGCGCCGCACGGAGATGGTGTAGGTCTTTGACGTCGAACCGTCCTGCGCCAGCGTGTGAATGGCGATCGTGTTCGTCCCCGTGATGAATCCGGAGGTTCCGGTGATGCTTGTAACGCTGCCAGTCGGGTCGGCAAGCGTTGGCGTCACTATTTCGCTCGTCACCAAATTGGCAACCGTCGCGCTATAGGCCAACACGGACGACGAAAAAGCGGGAGCCAGCGTGCCCGCGCTCAAGGTCACGTTGGACAGGTCCGCGTTCGAACTCGGCAACCGCCTCAACGTCACCGTGTAAGTCTTGGTGGTCGAACCATCCTGGGCCAGCGTGCTGATGACAATCGGGTTGTACCCGACCACCAGGTTGGTGCCGGTGATGCTCGCGATGGTTGCCGTAGTGTCCGTGAGCGTCGGGGTTACCGTCACGCTCGCCACAGCGTTCGACACTGTCCCGCTGTAACCATAGGTGTTCTGCGAGAATGTGGGGCTGTAAGTGCCGGTGCTCAACGCGATGTTCGACAGGAAAGCGTTGTTGCTGGGCAGGCGCGTCACCGTCACCGTGTAGGCAAGCGTTGAGCCATCTTGCGCCTGCGTGTTGACCGTGACCGTGTTCTGCCCGACCACAAAGCCCGATGTGCCGGTGATGCTCGTTACCGTGGCCGTCGAATCCGCGAGCGTCGTTGTCACCGTTACGCTCGTCACTCCATTGCCCACAGTCGAGCTGTAGGCCAGCGTCGTCTGTGCAAACGCGGGGCTGTATCCGCCGGGGGTCACCACGAGATTCGACAGATGCGCGTTCGAACTCGGCAGCCGCGTCACCGTCACCGTGTAGGCAAGCGTTGAGCCATCTTGCGCCCTCGTGTTGATCGTAACGGTGTTCGATCCCACCACAAAGCCAGACGTGCCGGTGATGCTCGTTACCGTGGCCGTCGAATCCGCGAGCGTCGTTGTCACCGTTACGCTCGTTGTCGAATTGCCCACAGTAGAGCTGTAGGCCAGCGTGGTCTGCGAGAAGGTGGGGCTGTAGCCGCCGGGACTCACCACGAGACTTGCCAGATGAGCGTTCGAGCTGGGCTGTCGCGTGACAACCACTACGTACGTCCTGGCTGTCGAACCGTCCTGTGCCAGCGTGCTGACCATGATCGTATTCGACCCTACAACAAACCCGTTGTTGCCGGTGACGCCGGTGACCGTCGCGGTGGGGTCTGCCAGGGTCGGGGTTACCACCTCCGATGTAACATTATTCGACACCGTCACGGTATAGCTCGTTCCACTCGAAGAAAACGACGGGCTAAGTACCCCGATGCTCAGGGTCAGGTTCGACAGGGCCGCGTTCGAACTGGGCAGACGCGTCACCGCCACCGTGTAAGCCTTGGTGGTCGAACCGTCTTGCGCCAGCGTATTCACCGTAATCGTGTTCGTCCCGACGATGAAGCCGGAAGTGCCCGTGATGCTCGTGATACTTGCAGTGGAGTCGGAGAGCGTCGGTGTCACCACCACGCTGGTCACCGCATTGGCTACGGTGGCCGTGTAGGCCAAAACGCCCGAAGAGAAGGTCGGACTGAGCACTCCGGCACTAAGTGCGAGATTGGAGAGGGTGGCGTCCGTGCTCGCGAGGCGGTTCACCGTAATCAAGTAGTTCGAGGGGGGCACGATGCCGTTCCACGAACTGACATTGACCGCAATTTGATTGCTGCCCATCACCAGCGGCAAGACGCCGCTGGCCGCCCCGGAGTTCACCACCATGGAGCCTCCGCTATTGACGGCAATCAGGATCGTCGCATTCGGGTCCTGCGAGGTCGGCGTAATCGTAAGGGGTACGTCGGCCATGGTGCCGGTCCCAAACGCCGTGGTTATCGTGTAATTGGTGGTGCTGGTGGCGAAGACGGGAGTCAGCGTCCCGCTGCTCAGCGCCAGGTTGTTCAACTGCGTAGTGGGGATTTCCACCTGCGCCACCGTCTGGACTACCCCACTCGATCCGTTGAAGTCGCCCCCGTTGGTCGTGGCGCGCGCCCGCAGGAGAATGGTTTGCCCCATCGGTGCGCTAAATCCGCCGGTTTGCCAGGTGGTGCCAACGCGTGCGGCCGAACCGGTGCCTACCGGCAAGAAGGTTGTTCCCGAGTCGAGAGAGTAATCCATGTAAACCGAATTGACGGCGGGAGTGGCGCCGCTGCTCGTCCAGGTCACCGTGGAGTAGCTGGAAGTTCCGGTCCAACCAAGCAACAGGTTCTGGCTGACGGGTTCGGCGCTGGTAATGCGGCCCAGATAAATCCGAGTCAATCCAGTCACGGTGCCAATATTGCCGCCGACCAGAATCTTGCCATCGGGCTGCAGCGCCAGCGCAACCACGTACCCGTCGGTGTTGGAGACCGCGCAGCAATCGGCAACAAAGCTCGTATCGAGAGTGCCGTCAGAGTTGAGGCGTCCGACATGGGAGCGCTTCTGGGAGCCGAGATTGGCAAACATGCCGCCGAGCAGGATCTGGCCGTTGGCCTGCGCCACAATCGACCGAACCTCGCCGTCGGCCCCTGCGCTGTTGGAGAAAGTCGTGTCAAGCGTGCCATCGGCATTCAGCCGCCCGATACAGTTATAGTTTGTTCCACCGAGCACCGCAAACTGGCCGGCCACGAGCACCTTGCCGTCGGACTGAACCGCAACGCTGTCGATCGTGATGGAGGTGGGCGCCGCGGGATTGAAGGTGGTGTCCAGCGTTCCATCGGCGTTGAGCCGGGCAATGCCGTTTCGGCCAACGCCGTTCATCGTCGTGAAAAATCCGCCCACAATGATCTTGCCGTCCGTCTGCACCGCGAACGTCTTGACCGTGCTGTTGGCGGAGGCGGTAAACGTGGTGTCCAGCGTCCCGTCGGCGTTCAAGCGGGCGAGATAATTGCATCCAGTCGAAGCCAGATTGGTAAAAGCGCCGCCTACCAGAACTTTGTTATCCGCCTGCACCGCAAACGCCAAAACTTGACCGTTCGCCCCGGGATTGTAACTGGTGTCCAGAGTGCCATCCGGCGCCAAGCGCCCGATGTAGTTGCGCGAGGTCGAGTTCAACTGGGTGAAATTACCGCCCACCAGCATCGTCCCGGTCGACAGGAGGGCGATGCAGTCCACCTCGGCATTCGCAGCCGGCTGGAAGGTTTCATCGCTTGTCCCGTTCTGATTCAACCGCCCGATGCGGTAGTGGACGTGACTGGCCAATGTCGTGAACTGACCCGCCACCAAAATCTTGCCGTCTCCCTGGACTTCGAACGAATACACAACGCCAAAGTTGGCGCCGGGGTTGAAATCCACATCCAGCGTGCCGTCGCTGTAAACACGGGCAAGATTGTTGCGCGCCAACCCTCCCACGCTCGTGAAGGCCCCGCCGAAGAGGACCTTGCCGTCCGGCTCAGCCGTTAGCGTTCTAACCCCTGCGCCTGCCATGCTCAAAGCCAACGAAGTGTCGAGGGCGCCACTGGTCTGGAATCGCGCCAGATTCTTACACGAACCGAGAGTAAAACTCCCGCCAGCGACGGTCCGCCCATCCGGTTCGACAGCCACCGAATAAACCACGCCGGGAAAACTGGCGCCGTAAGTGGTGTCCAGCGTGCCGTTTGCGTTCAAGCGGCCAAAACTGTTTTTCGCGCCGCCGCACAGACTGCTGAACGACCCGCCAACCAAAATCTTCCCGTCCGCCTGCCGGTCGAACGAATACACAGGCCCGTTAGCCGACGGCGTAAAGGTGATATCGGGGCTTCCATCGGAATTTAACCGACCGATATTGCTTTGCGCCTGACCGCCCAACGCCGAAAAGCTGCCGCCCACCAAAATGCGCAAAATGCGCGAGTCGGTACTCGAAGTCGATGGCACCCACAACTTGTACACAATGCCCGTTACCGAACCGCTGAATGTCCCGTCGATGCTGCCGTCGCTATTCAACCGGGCAATCCCCTGACAGGACACCCCGCCCACCGTCGTAAAATTACCGCCAACCACAATCTTTCCGTCGGTCTGCACCGCGATCGCGTAAACCGGTCCGTTCGCCCCCGTCGTAAACGACGTGTCCAGGGTGCCGTCCGAATTCAGCCGCCCCAGATAGCTTCTGGCGGCTCCATCCAGGCTGGCAAAGCTGCCGCCGACCATGAGCTTCCCATCCGCGGACTGCACCGCGAGGGCCATTACCGCACTGTCGGCACTCGCGTTGGCGTTAAAAGCACTGTCCAGCGTGCCGTCCGGGTTCATCCGCGCCAATCGGACGCATGCGCTTCCGCTCACCTGCGTGAAAACGCCGCCGACTACCATCCGCCCGTCCGGCTGCACTGTCGATGCGTACACGACATCGTTGACGTTGGGGTTGAAACCGTCGGCCGCCGTCTGGGCACCCGCCCACTGCGCGCCTACCAGCCACAGCAGCGCGGCCAATCCCAAAAGCCATCGTTTGGCCCTCATGCCGCCCTTGGAAGGAGCCGGGGTGAACATATGCCGAAAGGTCAAATTGCTTGTTTTCATAGTCGGGACTCGGGTATTAGTTTTACTGATCAACACAGACCAACAGATCATGTTGATAGTGAAACCGATCCATTCCGGCAATAAAAAACTTCAAGGCGAGGGGAGAAAATTAGTTTATTCACCGGAAAAAGTCTTCATGCTGTTCAACAGCGTTTTGTCCTATGGTTCGTTTGTAGGGACACTGTGCCACTCTGTTTAACGAGTGTATAACCGCCTCGCGGTGCCAGCGCTTGAAGGGGCTTGAATGCGCGACGGTAGGGACGCCACTCCGCACGTCCGTGCGTCGGGGTGCTGTTCGTGCCCGTCCGCACCCGCGCCAAACGCCCCCTCCAGCGGACAGCACGGAGTGGCGTCCCCTACCCTCGCCGTGCGGCGAACCCGGGCGCCATGGTCGGTTGTCGGGTACGAACACGTCAACAAGGTCGCCTCTCTCTATCTTGCGCCAGGCGTCGCGGTGAGCGAGGGCGAATTTTCCAACAAACTCGAAACAAGCTCTTTCGGAGTGTCGGGCCCGAGGCGCATTCCGTGCGGGGAAATTGTCCCAAAAAGAGAGACTCGCCCGGGACTGTGGACGTCAAGCTCGGGCTGGCTTGCGAGAGGCGTGACGAGGGTCACGTACAACATTGAAAGTTTTCCGCCGTGAACCGCAAATGGGGCGTAGTGGAAAAAGCTTGCAAGGGCCAGCGTCAGCGTTCCCCCATTCACACGCGCCGACGCGTTCGGCCCCCCCCACAACGTCGTGTTATAGAGCCGCACCTCGGAGTTCAGACCTTCTCCGCACTCAAGATAAGCTCTGTCCGACGACGGAACCGGGTCGTTGGATTGCATTGAGACAAGCTGGGAGTTGACAATATCAATGCCACCGGGCCCCAGACCGTCAAACGCCATTGAAACCCGCGAGCCATCCGCTCCGGGCGCGAGAACGCGGCAGGCCGAGGCGCCAATGCCATCCTGCGCGATGAAATGAAACCCGGTCCGCGAGCCAAAAACGCAATCCTGGTAGAGCGTCTCATTGCGGCAGTTGCCGATCAGGAACGCATCCAAATGTTCATGCTGATATTCCCATACCGAATAGCGTCCCCGTTTTCCGGTCATGGAGGCCGGGTTCGGGTTGAACGGGGAACGGTTCCAGTAATGCGTTTGCAGGTGGCCGTTAAGAAGCTCGCCGCCAACGCTTCCGCCGCCGATGGAAATTCCGGTCTTGAGGGCGACACCCGCCGCATACTCGATGTAATGCCTGTCGCAGCGATGGGTCATAAAATCGAGCATTTTGTACGAGTTCACCGCGCAGATGTTGACTACGTAAATGTCATGGCCGTTCCCCCGCACCGTGAAGGGGTAAGGAACAATGTCCTGGACCGTCTGCCCGGGGTGGAGAAAAGTCACGCCTCGCAAACCGCTCCGCGAATTCATTGTGATGAACGGTGCGCCATCCGATTGGCCGCGTCCCGATTCAATTCTCAGCACGCTACCCTTTCCAAGCGAATGGTGCGGCACATCGTACACACCGCGCAACTCCACCCCCGTCGGAATGGCGAGGTTTCCTTGAAGCGCGTACTCGCCGCCGGGCAGGAAGACGATGCCACCCCCTTGCTCCGCGGCCGCATCGAGCGCCTTCTGGATCGCCGCTGTGTCATCGGTAAGACCATCCTTTCTCGCCCCCCAGGCGGGTTCCGTCACTACAAAGAGCTTTGCGCGGGCCGGTGCGCAGCTCTTGTCCTCCGGCGGCGAAAACTCGGGCAGGGTCGAATCCGGCACGGGAGCGGCACTTATCTCGATTGGCTCCGAAGCGTTCTCCATGATAATCCGCGGCTTCCCGTTATAGGTCGTGCCGGCAACACTCACCGCTCTGACCTTCTTGCCGAGATGCAAGTGTTCGCCGGACGAATTGATGGAACAACCAAACAGCGCGAGATCGCCGACGATCCGCTCGACCATCCCGGAAAATTTGCAATGTTCGAATAGCACCGCCTGGTCTGCCACGCCGTCCAGCAGCGCGGCCTGTTTGCCGCCGCTAATGTCGCACGTATGAAAAAGCAGGCGGGAATTGAACTCAGGGGTTGTAACCACACCGTAGTCGTCGCCTTCGAGCCGGCATTTCGTGAACGAAGTCCCCGCAAAATTAGCATCCCGAACCTTCACCGCCGTTCCGCAGTCAGTAATCCGATGATCGTAGAGTTCCCCGTTGGTTGCGCCGAAAATTTTTGAACCGAGAATCTCAAGCCCGGTGCGATAGCCCGACACTGTGACGAACTGGCTGCATACCCATTCGTTTCGCAGGAAAAGCAGCCCTGTGCCGTTGGCCCGCATCCACGTCGCATGCGGCCCGCCAGGCGGAGGGGCGCCGGGGAAACCCGAATCGCTCCAATACCGCGGGCTGAAGTGAAGGTTATCGGCCCGGCCCAGGTCGCTCACAAAATCGACTTCCAATCCGATGGCCAGCGGGCTCCCGTAAAGGTTGTGGAGGTAATGCAACTCAGATCCCCCCGGAATAAGAATTCCGCGGAAAGGATTGACGAGCGTGACGTTTTCAACCGTCGCGCTGTCGCCTCCAAGCTGCTTAATACAAAAGGGGTAGGCAACAATCCCGCCGGGGTCTTGTTCAGGATACCAAACAGAAAGCTCTTTGATGCCCGAGCATTGATGCAGGCTGATGAAGGGTCTGCCCTCGGACTCCCCGCGTCCGGCGTAAGCCATGAGAACCGAGCCACGAACAGGCACGCCAGCCACCGGCCTTTCCCACTCGCCCCGAAGCGTTACTCCGGTCGGAACTTTGAGGTGGCCCCGGATGGCATATCGTCCTTCCGGAATAAACACAGTGCCGCCACCGGCCCCAGCCATGGAGCTCATCGCCCGCTCGAACGCCGCGGTATCGTCCGTTTTTCCATCCCCCTTCGCACCAGCATCTGTTACCGTGCAGCCCGCGACCACAGCGTCCGCTGTCGGATAATGCGTCGCGATTACCCGCCAAACCACCGGAACCGGAGCGAGCGGCGCCGGAACCTCAACGATGGCGCTGTGCCGATCGTATTCGGCTTCGATGTCGGAAGCCGGCAGCGCCCGGTTGAAGATCTTGACGTCGCCCAGTTGCCCGCAATAAAAGCCCTTCCAAATCTGCGAATAGCCGATTTCAAAAGCCGTGTCGTTGCTCATGTCGCCAAGGGTGACGTGGCCGAACTCCTTGTCTGGCTTCCCATTTTTGTACCAAATAGCGACTTTGGTTGTCGGCTCGTAAGTCACCGCCCAGTGCTGCCACACATCTTCGTCAACGCTGGCTTCGCTGGATATGCCCACCGCCCCATCTCTACCGGAGGCCCGGAGCGTGATTTTGGCCGGCCGGGTGCCCTCCTTGTAGATGACAAAGCCGCGGTCTTTATCCGATTTCTTTTTGCTGACAATCCCCGGCGAATATTTATCCAGCCACTCGCTTGGCTTCATCCAAAATGAAATCGTACAGGCGGCGGTCAAGTTGAGTTTGGCGGAGTTCCGCGCCTCCAGGCAGCCATCCCTGCCATAAAACTCAAGCGCCGGACCGAACTTGCCGGCGTTCCGCGCCAGCGAGACGCCTCCACTGAGGACGCAGTCGGCCCCGGATCCGGAACTGTCCTGAATTCCGCGGTCAATCACCTGGTCCAGCTTCCAAAAACCGATGAGGCCGCTCTCGTGCAACGAGTTGGCGGGGATCATAGAATCGACGGCACAGGCAACCCGCGGTAAAATAAACGGGAACGCAACCGTTAGAAGCAGGCCTGCGAATATCTTCGCGCTAAGGCGTAATGATTCAAAATGGGGGGGCATCGGTGTGGTCGGCGGAGCTTTCGGCTTAAAAAACCATCACGGGTTCGAAGTTGCGGAAATTTGTAAACGGGCCGACGCGATAGGAGGTGTGGGTCCACGCGCCCATTTTCAGGTTTTCGGCGATCCAGCGCAAGCTCATCGTCGTTTCCGAGCGCAACCGCGCGGCCAGCGCCACTTTCACGGGGTGGCTTTTCCGCTCCGCCGCCAACCGCTCGGGGCTCCAACCGGCCTCCCTTAGACCATCGGCGACAATCCGCTTTGCCCGCTCTTCCACGCTTTCCTCCTGTTCCCGGCGGGCACGGGTTGCGTTGCAGAAGCCCTCGCGTCGGAAACGGCGCGGGGGCTTTTCTTAACCGGTATGTGTCGCGCCGCAGGCGCTTATCTGGACGCACTGCCAGCCTGCAAATCCCGATCCAAAGCGGCGCCGTCGAAGGGGATAACGACGACTTTGCTTCCGTGGCCGTCGTTGCCGTGTTGGTGTTCCTTGACGGTATCGATGACGGCGAGAGTCATTGCGGTGACGTGGCCGTTCTCGATATACACGCTGGGGCGCTCCATTCGCGCGCTCGTTCCCAGGCTCCAGCCTGGGAATGCCCGTGTCTTTGAGGCTCCAGCCTCCAGTTCCGTGCATACGAAAACGGCCCCCTGGAGTATTTCATTCTCCCACCAGGTTGGCCGCACGAAACTGCGCATCACCACCAAGAGGCTGGAGCCTCCGGGAAAGGGCGTTCCCAGGCAGGAGCCTGGGAACGAGCGCCATTTGAACTCTGGCGTCAGGTTCGCAAGAATCGGCGGGTCAGTAATAGAAGAAATTCGTCCTGCGCCCGAGGCGTGACGAGGGTCACGTACAACATTGAAAGTTTTCCGCCGTGAACCGCCAATGGGGCGTAGTGGAAAAAGCTGGCAAGGGCCAGCGTCAGCGGTCCCCCATTCACACGCGCCGAAGCGTTCGCCAAAAAAAACGTTGTGTTATAGAGCCGCACCTCGGAGGTCAGACCTTCACCTCACTCAAGATAAGCTCTGTCCAACGACGGGGCCGGGTCGGTGGATTGCATTGAGACAAGCTGGGAGTTGACTATGTCAATGCCACCGGGCTCCAGAGACCGTCAAACGCCATTGAAACCCGCGAGCCATCCGCTCCGGGCGCGTCACAAAATAATTCCACCCACATCTATGCGTTTAATGTAGCTGAATGGATCCTGTTCTGTAGAGTTATCTATTCCTATCGGCCATTTTGTGGGGCTGTAGCTAATCGTTTGCTCATCATGAAACCTCCCGTTCACCACCTCCTCTCTTTCTTGCTCGCCGGCGGCCTTGTCTCGACGGTTTTGGCCCAGTCGCCAAATCCGCTTCGGGGCGCACCGCGTCCCCGGGAGGGGACGCCCGCATGGACCAAATTTGTTGAGCCAAGACAGAAGCAGGTCGCCGCTTGCCTCGTCGAAAAAAAGAAACTCATCGCCCAATTGCCGGGCGGGACAGTGACCGCACTGGATGTCCCTTATGTCGATCGGCCCTTTCAGAGCAAGATTCCCGGCTCAGGCCAGGCATTCGACCTGTACGTGCCCAAAGGCGAAGGCCCGTTTCCCCTGATCGTCTACATCCACGGAGGGGCATGGAACGGCGGGAACAAAGAAAAGAACGGGGCGCTTCTGGCCAACGAGTGGATTTCCGAGGGCTTCGCCGTCGCTTCGCTGAGCTATCGTTTTCCATTTGACGCCCCCTTCCCCGGCATGTTTCAGGATTGCATCGACGGAATCGATTTTCTTCGAAAGCACGCCGCACAGTATCATCTGAATCCGGGCAAAGTCGGCGTTTGTGGCGAATCGGCCGGCGGTCATACCGCCGCATTGGTGGGAATCGCCATGGGCGGTTCCAATTACCAGCACTGCGAGAAGCCCGTCCAAGCCCTCGTCGTGTGGTGCGGTTATGGAGACGTGACGATTGAAACGACGGTGCATCCGACCGGAGGTTACCCCTGGATTTACCCGAACGACACTTACGATCCGGAAATCGCGAAAAAGATCAGTCCGATCTATCAGATCCACCCGGGCATCCCTCCGGTTCTGGTGCAGCATGGAGAGAAAGACCAGGCCGTCCCCCTGGTTCAACCAAGGCTCCTCGTCGATGCGTTAAAGCGCGGCGGCTACGAGGCAAACCTGATTCTCTACCCCAATTACGACCACAATTTGTGGAAACCCGACGTGCATGCGGCAACGCTCGCTTTTTTCAAAAAACACCTATGAAGTACGATTGACTTTTTCCAAACTTTTTGCTGCCGGAATTTGATTCCCAGCGGATCTGGAGGTAAAATCGAGCCGTAGCGGACATGAATCCCCCCGCTCGAAATAAAATATGAAAATCAAAACGCTAATCACACTCGCAACCCTTGCCCTGTGCATTCCCGTCATGGGCAGAGGCTTCCTCGGGCGAGGGCCCGTCTGGTGGCAACCGCACCAGAAAAAGACCCAGTCCACATTGACCGAACAAACGAGCTTCGTCGCAACCAGCGGCACGACAATCACCGGCAAAGCGCGCATCTATGCGGTAACCGTCGCGGGAACGACCACCGGCGTCATCGAAGCCGGAATCAAAGGCCTCGCCGCCGGGAACTACACCGCCAGCGCGGTCACAACCACCGGAACAGATGTGCTTGGGACATTTACTGTTGCCACCGCGAAAACGGGTCGACCGGTAATGAGAGGACGCTGGACACTGCTCGAATACGGCCAGAGACACCACCCGCTCCCTGCCGGACTCAACCCGCTCGACATCGGACAGCTCGTTGTCACGGGAAGCGGAACGGGAGCCCTTGCCGCCACGGCAGACTTCAGCGCCTGCCTCACCAATGGTGAAGCCAGTCTGACCCAGAGCACCCCGGTCACCGGCGGCACCACCGCCCCCAAAGCGAGCGGCGAGATCAAGCTCTGGACAGCCATCATCAGCGGCACCCACTCCGGCGTTGTCGATATCGAGGCCAAGAACCTCCCGGCAAACACCAGCGCGACAGTCAGCGTTGACGGCGTTGACAAAGGCACTGTGACGACCGGAACCCACGGCAAACTGCGAGTGCTCCTCGTCCAGAAAGGTGCCTGGATCGACCGTATCGCCAACGCCTCCGCCAGAGACCGCATCGCCGGCTTGGTGTTTACCGATCTCCCGGTGTCATCGCGCGGCGTGCCGTTCGAGCTTCTCACCGTTGACGGGCCGAGAACCAAAGCACACGGCTTCACCGACATCACCCTTCCGGCGACGGACAATCTGTTCACGGCCAAGACCGTCACGGTGCATTTCGCCAACGGCAACGTGCTGATTCAAGGCAGCTTCTAAATCAAGCCCCGCGACCGCAAAGGCAAGTCGCGACAGGGGCGCGGTCGGAAACGGCCGCGCCCTTTCTGTTAAATCTTCCTCCGACTCCGGCCTGCGGAATCCTAAAATTCGTTTTTCCAAGAAAGAAGTTGCAATCTCCGAAAAGAAATTTGTAGTAGTCTGCAATGAAAAAGCAGACAGATATCGTTCTTTCAGTTCGTTTACCCAAGGAACTGGACACGCGCTTGGCGAAGGCCGCCAAAAAACTCGACCTCTTCAAGAACGACATTTCCCGCGATGCCGTCCGCGCGGCGGTGGCTGCCATTGAGGCTCACCAATACCGCGTGCAGATTCCCATGGAGATAGCGGTGAAGCCACAGGTTGCGCCCGGCAGCCGTTAACCGGGCGTTCGTCCGCTCGTTCGAGCGGACAGCCGCGGTCGCGCGAAAGCAGCGCACTCCCAAAGCGACGAAGGACCGCGCGCACTCCAAAGCGCTTTGCGCTCCGCCTTCGACCGCACGTCAGACCGCTTGCAACCGAAAGGCTTTACCCGCCGACACCAGCCTACCCAGGCGACTCCGTCTCTGTAGCCGCCTTCACTGACCGTTTCGCCAGCCAGTCAACCACGCGCGGCCACAGTTGGGATTGCGCCTTGCCGCCGACAGCCAGCCCGATGTGCCCCGCCGGCCAGATGATCTTTTCATTGTCGGTGGAACCGACCAGTCCGTTGAGCGTCTCGCTCTGGCAAATCGGAACGAGGTCGTCGTTTTTCCCCATCAGGTTCAGCAACGGACAGGTGATCTTGCGCAAATCCACCAAATGCCGGCCCACGCGCATCCGATTCTTTACAAGCAGGTTCTGCTGGAAGAGGTACTTGGCGAACTCGCGATAGACCTCGCCCGGCACTGGTATGTTATCGTTCAGCCACGTCTCCATGTACATGAAGTCGTCCACAAACGCGTCGTTATGGACGTTCTCCATCAGGTGCAACTGCTTCTGGATCAAATTCTGGACGGGTTTCAACAGCAGAAACGACCCCTGCATGAACGCGGCCGGCACATTGCCGACAGAATCCACCAGTTTATCGACATCGAAATAGCGCGAATCGCTCCAGAGGCTGATCAGGCCATCCTTGTTGCCGAAGTCAATTCCCGTGGTGAGCAATATCAAGTTCTTGACCACCTCCTGGTGAAGGGCTGTGAACATGGTGGCGAGCGTGCCCCCCATGCAATACCCGAGCAGGTTCACGTTTTCCACGTCGCTCCGCTCGCAAAGGTATTCGACGACGTTTCGCAAATAACCGTTCACATAGTCATCGATCGACAGGAAACGCTCCGCGCGGGTAGGAATTCCCCAATCGATAAGATACGTCGGAAACCCGGCGCGGACAAAGTGCGCGACCACACTGCGGTTTTCCTTCAGATCGACAATGTACGGCCTGTTGACGAGCGCAAAAACGAAACATACCGGAGTCTTGAATTTCGGCTTCTCCGGGCTGATATAACGATAAAGTTTGAGCCGGTCCTCGTCATAAACCAGCTCCCGCGGCGTCACCCCTTTCTGAACCTTTTCGATTTTCCCGGGAAGCTGTGGAATGGCATTGAGCCGCTGATAGTTCGCCAGCGCCTCGTTCATGAACGATGTCTGCCATGCTTCCCATTCGGAAAACAATCCCGTCTTTTGCTCCTTGGTTGCGCTAC
>Ga0316220_1000475_pt1 | contig 57727 bp, 44 predicted proteins | sample TBH18005metaG_FD_203632 | JGI IMG/M metagenome (GOLD analysis project Ga0316220, IMG submission 203632) | Freshwater microbial communities from Trout Bog Lake, Wisconsin, USA - TBH18005 | ecosystem: Environmental > Aquatic > Freshwater > Lake > Hypolimnion/Profundal zone | place: USA: Wisconsin... | reverse complement strand
GAGGATTGGCAGGCGCTCTCCGGTCTGACGCCCACGGAACTCAAGGACGTAAACCTTGTTGTTTACCATAACTGGGACAACACACGACGCTTCATTGACAGCATCAATGAAAGCGATCACTCCCTGGTGACGAGCGGCAAAGCCATGAAACAGTGGAATCCGTGGAAACGCGACTCGCAGTTTGTCCTTGAGAACGCACTGCGCTATCTAGACGAACCGGGAGAATGGTTTCTCGCGCGTGACGGGACGCTTTACTACAAACCGATTCCCGGTGAGGACATGACCAGTGCGGAGGTGGTTGCTCCCGTACTACAGAAACTCGTCGCTATCGGAGGCGATTCCGCCGCTGGAAAGTTCGTTGAGCATCTCTCCTTCAAGGGATTATCGTTTCAGCATGGGCAATGGCTCACGCCGTCAAACGGATTCGAACCGATCCAGGCTGCGGCGAGCGTGGAGGCGGCGATCATGGCCGATGGCGCGCGACATGTACAATTCGAGGGTTGCGAGATTTCTCACGTGGGAACCTACGCGCTCTGGTTTCGAAAAGGGTGCGTCGATGACACAGTCCAGCACTGCGCGATCGAGGACTTCGGAGCCGGCGGCGTTCGCATTGGAGAGGCGGAAATCCGTTCCGCTCCGGCGGATTGCACAAGCCACATTACGGTCGAGAACGATATCATCCGGAGCGGGGGCTCTATCTTCCCGTGCGCGGTCGGGGTTTGGATTGGACAGAGCGGCGAGAATCTCGTCACTCACAATGAAATCGCCGACCTTTTCTATACCGGCGTGAGCATGGGCTGGACATGGGGCTATGGCAAAAGTGTGGCCAAGAAAAACGTCATTTCCTTCAACCATATTCATCACATGGGAAAGGGGCTGCTCAGCGACATGGGGGGCATTTACACTCTTGGCCGCGCGGAAGGAACGGTTGTCCGCGGAAATGTCTTTCACGACATCGATTCCTATTCCTACGGTGGATGGGGGTTGTATACTGACGAAGGCAGCTCGGGCATCCTTTTCGAAAACAACCTCGTTTACAACACGAAGTCCGGCGGCTTCCACCAGCACTATGGTTCGGAGAACATCGTGCGAAATAACATTTTCGCTAACAGCAAAGAGCAACAACTCCAAGCGACCCGTGCCGAAGATCACCTTTCGTTTACGTTCGAGCGAAACATTGTCTATTGGAATAACAACGGTCCGCTCCTGAAAGGCAAATGGAAGGAGGGTCGCCAACTCTCCCGCAACAATCTCTACTGGAACAGCGCCGGGAACAGCGTCACGTTCCAGGGCAAGCCGCTTGCGGAATGGCAACGCACGCCCGTGCTTCCCCCGCCGAAAGAAACATCGCGTCCTCCGTGGGCCGTACCGGGACGTGAGTTGGGCTCGATCGTAGAGGACCCGCTTTTTGTCGACCCGGCGAACAACGATTTCCATCTTCAGCCGAACTCTTCCGCCCTCAAGATCGGCTTTCAACCGTTCGATTACACCAAGGCCGGCGTTTGCGGCGATCCGAAGTGGATTGCCAAAGCCAAAGCGGTTCAATACCCGCAATTGGAAATCGCCCCTGAACCCTCTCAGGCTGCGATCGAGCGGAATTTCGAGCGCGACACCCCCGGAAAGCCTCCAAGAGGGCTGAATCTCAGAGGGGAGTCGATCCTCGTGACTGACGAAACTGCGGCCACCGGGAAACAGAGTTTGAAGATCACGGATACGCTGGATCTTAAGACTTCCTGGAGGCCGCACATTAACCTGAGCCTCAACTACCGCGAAGGGCAGCTGCGGAATGAGTTCGACCTCCGCCTCGAAGAGGGTGCCCATGTCGGGTTTGAGTGGCGTGACGTTGCCGAAGCTCAATACCACACCGGAGCTTCTCTCTTAATTGCTGGGGGCAAGCTGCACGTTGCCGGAAAAACCCTTGATTTGCCGCTGCATCAGTGGATCCATTTCGAACTGACTGCCGGGCTCGGGAAAGCGGATAAACAAACGTGGGGGCTTCGCGTCACCATTCCAGGCCAGCCGCCGCACGCTTTCGAATCGCTCGAATACGCAGACGGGCAGTTTAAGAAGCTCAGCTGGATCGGCTTCATGAGCGCTACGCAGTGCAAGGCGGTCTATTACCTCGACAACATTCGGCTCTCTATCCAGTGACATGAAATCGCTATATTCTTTAACCATAAATCCGATAGTGAAACTGACCTCGCAAAAAAACATCTTAAAGGTTTGTCCCTTTGTTGGCATCCACCCAGTTTAATTTCCCCTATGAAACCATACTTCCGCTTCTTCTCTATACTCCAGCTCGCCGTCATTGCCGGTTGGTCGCAGGTCAATGCCGCCACGCCACCGCCGCCGCTGCATGAGTTCGACACGGTGGTCGCCGACGCCGGAGGCCAGGCCTTGCAGTCGGCCATGATTTGGGCCGATAACGGGGAGGGGGACGTGGTCGCTTTTCGCAAAACCTTCGAACTCGCCAACCGCCCAGCCCAGGCGACTTTGTCGCTCTTTGCCGACACCCGCTACGTGCTCTGGGTCAACGGTGCCTATGTGGACCGCGGTCCGGCCCGTTTTCAGCCCAACGGCCCGCAATACGACGTGTTCGACCTCGCCCCGCATCTTCAGGCCGGACGCAATGCGGTCGTCGTCCTGGTGATTAGCAATCTCTCCGGGGGCAAGATGATGCGGCATCGCCCCGGCCTTACTGCACGGCTGGAAATTGCCGGGCGGGAAGTGATACGCACCGATGCTTCCTGGAAATGGAGCACCGCCACCCGTTACCGCAGAGTCGCCGCATCCTGGCCAAATTTTGTTGAAACCGACGTGGATACGCGGGTTGAAGACGGCGACTGGACCCAAGTCGCCTACGACGATGCCGCCTGGAAACCGTGCGCCCCGGTTGAGGCTCGTTCCTGGGGGGCGTTGACCCGGCGCAACATCCCGCTGCTGCGGGAGCAGGCGGTGCCTGTGACTTTCCTGGATGGGGCGGTGCTTCCGGTGACTCTGGAGGCGGGTCAAACCGTGAAGTTCGCTACTTCGCGGATCGTCCAAGCTTATTCGGTGCTGGAGTTCACCGCCGAAGAAGGAACGAAATTGATTCTGGCTCCTTATGGCGTCAAGTACCTGGCACGGTCTGGGGCGCAGCGTCATTTCACCCTGGATACGCGCGGCATCACCGGCGGCAGCATCACGGTGAAAACCGGGCGCATCACTCTTACCGGATTTAAACTCATCGAACGGCTTTATCCCTTCGACCGGGTCGGCTCGTTCCATTCCAACGACGAGTTTCTGAACAATCTTTGGGCTCTGTGCGCCCGCTCCGTGGAGGTGCTCAGCGAAGATTCCTACGTCGATTGCGCCGACCGGGAACGGGTCGAGTGGATGGATTGCGATCCGCCCGCCTGGGACATGACTCGTGTCGCAATGTCCGGTCCCGGTGCCGACGGCAAACCGGTTTTCAGCGATGCCAGGCTGCTTGGGGCGATGCTTCGCCGCACCGCGCTTACCCTCCAACCCGAAGGCTGGGTGAAGGCGCACACCTGCTCGGACCGCTACGATATTCATGCGAAAATGGAAGATCGGTCCGCGGAGTGGGTTGCCGGCATTCGGCGATATTACGAGGCCACGGGTGACGCCGCGTTGGTGCGCGAGATCTGGCCTGCGGTCACCGCGCAGATGGAGTTTTTCCTCGCCCGCCGCACTGGGCGCGGGCTGGTGCGGGCCCGCGACTGGGTGGTCTCGGGCAATCCGGTGGGCTACATGACTGGCGAGGGAACCACGCTCAACGTCTTCGTACAACGCTCGTTGGTGGATGCCGCCTTGATGGCTGAAGTGCTCGGCGAAAAAAACGATGCAGCGAAATTTCACCAAGCTGCGACCGATCTGGCCAAAGCGATCAACACGGTGCTCTGGGACGAAACCAGCGGCGGTTATTTCTCAGGTTATTTTTCCGATGATGACCTGAAGGAAAGTGAGACCATTAAAACGGGTCGTGAAAGCAAAGCGGCCAAGCAGGTGCGGGCGCTGGGGCTGTCGGACAACCGATCTGCGCCAACCCTTCACTCGAACTTGTTCGCACTGGATCGCGGCGTGGTGCCGCCCGAGCGCCAGGCACGGGTGCTGGGCAATGTGCTAGCCCTGTCGCGCAACCTCAAAGGGGGCGAGGTTATGATCTATCATTATCTGGCGCAGCAGCTTTACTCCATGGACCGACCGGATTCCGATCTGCGTGTGCTTAACTTGTGGCGCGACAACTGGGACCCGATGATGGCTCGTCCTATCTATTGTTCGGGGGAGAACCTGGGTGCCAGCTCAGTCGCTCACATTTACGGCCTTTTTCCCGGCGCGCACTTGAGCCGTTCGGTGCTCGGCGTCCGACGCGATGTCCCGGTGGCGGCCAAACGGATCGTCATCGAACCGCATCTGGGCGACCTAACCCTGGCCGAAGGCACGGTGACGACCGAGTTCGGCATGGTGCCTGTGTCGTGGAAACGCACGGGAGTTGTCGTGGATTTCAGTGTTACCGTGCCGAGCGGGGTAAAGGCCCTGCTCCGCCTGCCGGTGGCAACTGGTTCATCGACGGTCGAGCTGAATGGTAAAACCGTTCAAGGCAAACTGCAGGGGAGCCGCCTCGAATTCGATCTGGATCCCGGCCAATATACGGGGCGCTTTGTGACCCAACCGTAACGCTTCAAAACATTGTCCGCTAAAAGCGCGAAAAGCCGCTAAAATAAAGCGATTTTAAAATGAAATTAATACAATACATCTTCACCTTGGCTGCATCAGTATCGATCTCGGCTTCGGCGGTTGAAATCAGGGATCTGCGTTGCGAATATCGGGATGCGACGAGCTTTCAAATCGGTGATCGCCACAGCTTCCGGGCGTTTCTCGGTCTTACGCCCGCTGATTGGGTGCCTGACGGGCAGACCATTGCCGATTACCGTGAGCAATTGGTTGAAAACAAAACCGTTGATCGGCTCTCTGATCTCTTCCTGGAGCACCTCCAAACTCGGCATGGACTTGGGTTGGGTAAAGAGGTCGTTATGATTGACGCGAGCTTTGTGAAAGTGCCAAAGCAACGCAATAACCGGGAGAAAAACGCTCGGATAAAGGAAGGGGGAAAAAACGCTCCATCTCAAAAAATGGGTTCGTTTGAAAACATCAAAAGATTAACTTAGGTTTTCGGGAGTCCCCTTATTAGAAACACAATCGCCGCCATTTTGATCAGGATGGCAAAGTGATGGGGCCCAAAGAGAAGTCGGATTTTATCTGCCTGTCACCTCTTCCCTGATTTGTTCTCTCCAAAAATATCAATGAATACCAAAATGATGAAACACCCTGCCCGCCATTCTCTCACTACTCTGTTGATTGCCTTGCTTGCCACCACTGCGGTTCAATCCGCACCTGCGGGTTCTTCCCTCAATCTAAGTGGCATCCGAGTGGCCAAGTTCAAGGACAATCGCGTAGCCGCTCTTTCGTTCACCTTGGATGATAATTTGCGCGATCAGTATGATGTTGCTGTGCCGCTGTTGAATAAGTATGGCATCCATGGCACGTTTTTTGTGATCTCCGGCAGGACGCCCGAGACGAACGAGGAAGCCGCCAAAAAAAAACCGGGCTACGGGTGCGGTATCAGTTGGCCGCAACTTCGGGAACTTGCCGCCCAGGGGCATGAAATTGCCAACCATACCTGGACCCACGAGCCGCTGATCATCTCAAAAGACGGCAAACGCGAGGATCTTCCTGCGGACAAACTCGAGGAGCAGGTCGCCAAAGGCTACAATGCCATCAAGGAAAAGATTGGCGTGGCGCCTCTGACGTTTGCCGCTCCCGGCAATGCCTTGGACGAAACTGTCCGGGCCGTGGTCTTAAAATACCATATTGCCGTGCGGGAAAAGAATATGCAGCGGTTTGGCGACTGGCCGCCCAACGGCAGAACATTTACTGCGGAAAAAGCCAACGCTCTTGTCGATGCAGCCATTATGAAAGGAGAACAGATGGTTTGGATGATTCACGCGATCACGGAAGGTTACAACGCGGTGTCCAGCCCGGATGTTTTTGAAGACCACCTGAAATACGTGAAGAGCCGGGAGGATACGCTCTGGGTGGATACTTTCGCCCACGTCTCGCTTTACATCCTGGAACGGGACGCGGCGAAGTTGATCGGGAGAATTTCCGAGAACAAGGCAACCTTCACCATGGAATGCCCCTTGGATAAAATAAAGTTCAATTTTCCTCTGACAGTTTTAATTCCCGTCAATAATGCCGCGCATGTCGAAGTAAAGCGAAACGGATACAACACGACTCTGCCTGTCGAGGTGCGAAAGGATTGTATTCTTGTTCAAGCCGCGCCATCGCCTGAAGAGGTGGTGGTAACGTGGCGAAAGGATAACTAATGAACCAACTTACAACTCCCTTCCTAATCATTTCGCTGTTGCACTGTCGTCTCGCCGGGCAGCGTGCCGACGCTGGACTTGCAACAAGGAGCAGCCGGTCTGCGCGTAGAATCCGCGAGCGCAGATGCTTGAACGCTGGTTTGTGATAGAGGGCGATGCCAGTTGCGCAGCGCGCTGCTCTGCCCTGGCGGAACTTCAAGTCAATCCGCGATGTCAAGAAAAATAAATGGTCAATCTTGGCAGTAGCAACCTTAATTCTGTTAAGTTATATTTCCCCTGCAACTCATTGCCCCCCAGACTTCAATCCCTCATTCAATCCGGCCAAAGAGGATCAGCATGTGCTGCTCACAATTTTTTTAACAACAAATCCCGCAGTGAAACGTACCTCGCAAGAACATCTCATGAGAAACACAATCGCTGCCATGCTTGCCATCGTTACGCTGGCAAACCCGGGTAATTTACCGGCGCAAACCGCCGAAACCAAGGAACAACGCGACGCCCGGATGAGTTGGTGGCGCGAGGCGAAGTTTGGGATGTTCATCCACTGGGGTGTTTATTCGGTGCCCGCCGGCAGGTATCGCGGCAAGTCAGGCTCGGACGCGTGGTTGATGGAAGCCAAGCTTGGCTTCGGGATTCCTGTGGAGGAATATAGAAATTTTGCTCCGCTATTCAACCCGGTAAAATTCGATGCTGCGGAATGGGTACGCATCGCCCAGGAGGCCGGCCAAAAGTACATGGTCATCACTGCTAAACATCACGACGGTTTCGCCATGTTTCCCTCGAAGGCGAGCGAATTTAACCTTTACGACGCCACGCCCTTCAAGCGCGACCCGCTCGCCGAACTGGCCGCCGCCTGCCGAAAAGAAGGCATAAAACTCGGCTTCTACTACTCACAAGCCCAGGATTGGACACATCCCGGCGGAGCATGCAGGTTCGGGCAATGGGACAAGGCCCAGGAGGGCAGCATGGACGATTACCTTGATCGCGTTGCTGTTCCACAGGTCAAGGAACTCCTCAGCAACTACGGGGAGTTTCCCTCGGTTTTATGGTGGGATACGCCGGTTGACATGACCCCGGCTCGCGCCGCCAAACTGGACGAGCTCCTGAAGATGAAGCCTGGCATCATCACCAATGATCGCTTGGGCGGCCAGTTCAAGGGCGACATGCAAACGCCCGAGCAATACGTTCCCGTCCTCGGCTACCCGGGATGTGATTGGGAAACCTGCATGACCATGAACAGCCACTGGGGCTACAATCTCGCCGATCTGAATTGTAAAAGCACCACCGACCTGGTTCGCAAGCTCGCCGAGGTTAACAGCAAGGGCGGAAATTTTCTGCTCAATGTCGGCCCGGACGCCGAAGGCCAGATTCCGGCCCTTTGCGCGGAACGCCTGCGCGAGATTGGCGCTTGGCTCAAGGTCAACGGCGAATCCATCTACGGTACCACCGCCGGCCCGTTCTGGTATTTGTCCTGGGGCTATGCCTCGCGCAAAGGCCAGACGCTCTACCTGCATGTGTTCGAATGGCCCAAGGACGGCCTGCTGCGATTGCCCATGCAAAACACGGTCACCAAGGCCCGACTGCTGGCCAAGCCTGACGCCCAGCTTCAGATCGACAAGTCCGATCGGGGGGTGATCGTTCATGGGCCCGCCGCTTCACCGGATCCCATCGATTCGGTCGTGGCACTGACATTCGAGGGTGAGCCTGTCGTGCCTGATCCGCCCTCGTTAAGGAAGCCGTGCCGTGCATCTTCGGTTAGGAAGGGCTCGCTGGCCGACGACGCTGTGAGTGGCACTACCAAGACGTGGAACGCGGCGGAAGATACCCGTTCCGCTTGGTTGGAGGTGGACCTCGGCGCAGCAACGCCAATCTCCGCGGTGGCGTTCGGCGATCCCAACCGCCCCTGGGGCCAGCGCAAGCAAACCTTCGAGTTGCAATACAAGGAAGGCGACGCATGGAAAACCATCATCAAAGGCCAAACGGAAGGTCACGGTTTCAAGGGAGCATTCCCTGTGGTGGGCGCACAGGTGTTCCGACTGAACATACTTCAAGCCCAGGATTCTCCCGGCGCCACCCAATGGTTCTTCTTCAGCCCCGAATGAACTTTACCTACGGAAACAAAATATGAAAAAGTCAAATCCAGCCGTAAAATCCCGAGGGATAGTTGCTGCGGTTTCCTTGCTGATGATATTGGTGCAGGCAACGGGTCTGCAAGCCGGTGACCTGAGATTCAGTGACCCTGCCAACGTCACGTCACCGCCAGCGTGGGCCGTGGGTCAGGCAAATCGTTCGCCGGATTTGGATGTGTTGCCGGGATTTCAGAAACCGCCGACGGGGTTTGGAACGGTGCCGTTCTTCTGGTGGCTTGGCGATCCGTTGACCAAGGAGCGGCTTGGCTGGATCCTTGAACAGATGGACGGCATGGGCGTGTCGGGCTATCAGATCAACTACTGCCACTCGGATAAGGGGGGCCGCCACTATGGACTGACCTATCCGAGCGAGCCTGCGTTGTTCTCGGAGGAATGGTGGAAGTTGACAGGCTGGTTCATGCAGGAGGCCAAGAAGCAAGGCGCCGGGGTCAGCCTGAGCGATTACACGCTCGGCTTTGGCCAGGGTTGGACTATGGACGAACTTCTGCGCGAGCATCCCGAAGTGACCGGCTCGGTGCTGAAGATGGATAAGGACGGCAAAGTCATTGTTGAGAATGTGCCGGGGTCGTTGAATCCAATGCATCCGATGTCTGGGAAATGGTATGCGGAAAAGTTTCTTGGTCAATTTGAGCGTCGCTTTCCCGGTGAGGGCGGCAAGGGGCTGAACTTTTTCTTCTCCGATGAACTCGAATTCGGTGTCAGCGGCAAGATATGGTCCGAGCAGTTCGCCGACGAATTCAAGAAACGCAAGGGCTACGACATCACGCCAGAACTACCCGCGTTGTTCAAGGACATCGGGCCGCGCACGCCGAAAATCCGGCTCGATTACAGCGACGTAATGGTGTCGTTGTCTGAGGAAGGTTACTTCAAGCCGGTATTCGACTGGCATCAGCAGCGAGGAATGACCATGGGCTGCGACCACGGCGGACGCGGATCGAAAGTAGACGATTTCGGCGATTACTTCCGTACCCAGCGCTGGAACCAAGGTCCCGGCGCAGACCAACCTCATCTCGGCAAACATCTGATCAAGGCGAAAGTCGCTTCATCCATTGCCCATCTTTACCAGCGTCCGCGCGTCTGGCTCGAAGGCTATTACGGCAGCGGTTGGGGAACCACGTCGGCGGGTTTTGTGGACGCGACCTTCACGGATTTCGTGAGAGGCTACAACCTGCTCGGGATCCACGGCATGTACTACGCCACGCACGGCGGTTGGTGGGAATGGGCGCCGCCGGACAACACGTTTAGAATGCCGTACTGGAAACACATGCGAACCTTTTGGGATTGTCAGCAACGGCTCGCATATCTGCTCACGCAGGGATACCACCGTTGCGACGTGGCCATCATGTATCCAGTGGCCCCGATGGAAGCTGGCATGGACGGCCAGCCAGCAGTGCAAACCGCCTTCAGTGCCGGCACTCAACTCTACGCCAAGGGCGTTGATTTCGACTTCATGGATTTCGAGTCTCTCGACCGGGCCAAGATCATTGGCAAGGAACTCCACGTTTCTGGCGAGATTTACCGCGTCCTGATTCTGCCCGCAATGAAAGCGATCCGGCATTCGACTCTGAAAAAGGCCGTTGAATTTCACCGTGCCGGCGGCATCGTGCTGGCGCTCGGCGCATTGCCCGAAGCCAGCGACCGGATTGGCCGCGACGACCCCGAAGTCGCCGCGATGGCAAAAGAAATTGGCCTGACTCGAGACGTGTTCGCCAAACTTCCTCCGCGCGATTACGAAGGCCCCGGCGACATCCAACACCGCAAGATCGGTCCGCGTGACCTCTACGCCATCTACAACGCGCCCCAAGGCAGCATGTGCAAGTTCCGCGCAACCGGTAAAGTTGAACTGTGGGATCCGTGGACCGGTACGGCGCGACCGTTGGCCATCAATTCACAAGCCAATGGCATCACCGAGTTGTCGTTGCCGCTGGCGGAGAAAGAAATCCAATTGATTGTCTTTTCGCCGGGACAGCCGGTTGTCGCTGCCTCTGAGATTTCCAATCACCCATCTCAAATTCCCGTTGAAGGCGATTGGGAATTCGAGTTGCAGCCGACAAGTGACAATCGCTTCGGCGATTTCCACTGGCCACCGAGCGCCACGAAAATCGGCGCCGAGGTCCGGCAGCTTCAGTATTGTGAAGGCGAAGAGCCCACGGGCCCGTGGCGACAGGTCACCTGCTCATTCGGGCCGCAATTCCTCCGTTCCTCCAGCATGCCGCCCACGAAGGATACCTTGCCCTGGGAGTTCTCGTGGCGATGGGGAATCGAAAAAGACCCTGGACGTCAGGGCTATCACGGATTGAAGGAGGAGGTGCACGACGAATTTCTGGCCATTGGCCAGCCCAAAGTCGGCAAAAACTTTGCCCCCAACGTGATCACCCTGGAGCCCGAGGGGCATCCGACTTTCTTCTCGACCACCGTGCTTGCGCCGCGCGATATGACGGGTTATGCCCTGAACGGTGCCATTAAGCCGAGCAATGTCTGGCTCAATGGGCAGGTCGTTACCGCCAACGTGCTGAGTTTGAAGGCCGGCCCGAATCCGCTTGTGTTGCAATACGACAAAGCAGGCCGCACGTACTTCGTGGTTTCCACCAACGCCCCGAAGGAAGCGGTTGCCGCAGATAGCGTCATCTCGCCGCCGCGGCTCGAAACGCCGGTCGAGGTCGTGCAGCCGAAGTTCAAGCAGAGCAATCTCGCCATGCGCTGGTGGAACGATCCCAGCGTGCTGCCGTTCGATGTGCGGGCCGAAGAGAAGAAGCCCGTCGGCTGGTATCGGTTTGTCTCCCCGCCGGGTTTGCGTGAGATCATTATCACGGCCCGAGGCAAGGTCCAGGCCTGGGCCGATGACAAACCACTGAACTCCATCGCCAAGACTGGTATGCCGGAACGATTCGTCGTGCCGCAAACTTCCGCCAAGCCGGTCACCGTGCTGTTGCGGATCGACCAGGAGCGAGGTTGTTACGCTGGTGCAGCGTTACCGGAGTATATCCGGCTCGATTGCGGCCCCGGCCAGATCTCGCTGGGCGATTGGTCGAAGAACGAGGGCCTGTGCAGTTACTCGGGCGGCGCATGGTATCGAAAAACAGTCACGATTCCCGCCGCCACCCAGGTGATCCTCGATCTTGGGCAGGTCGTCGCATCGGCCGAGGTTCGCGTCAATGGCCAGCCTGCTGGCATACGAGTCACCCCGCCTTGGAAGTTTGATATCACCAAGTTGGTTAAGCCCGGTGAGAACCGCCTCGAAGTGCTGGTTTGCAACACCCTGGCCAACCACTACCTGACCGTCCCAACCCAATTCCAAGGCGATCTGACCTCGGGTCTGCTGGGGCCCGTGAAGATTCAAACGGTGGAAGACAAGCCCGCAGCCGTGGCGCCGGCGAAGGCAAAGGATGCCACCACGGCCTCCTCTCCGATTCCATCCGCGGAAAACATCGTTTTCCAATACATGGCCACGAAGACGTTTCAGCTTCCAAAATTAGAGACGCCGCCCGGTGTCCCTGTGGGAAGACTGTTCGAACGGGCAACGGCAACGGCCTATCTCTGGATCCCGCCAACCTGCAAGCAGGTGCGGGGAATGCTGGTGTTGGGTGACTGCATGCCTGAGCAATGGCTGGCAGGACACGCCTCGATCCGGCAGGCATGCACGGAACAGGGTTTGGCCATCCTTTATGCCTACCCGTCGTTCCGTCTTCATTATGTGAATGAAGCGGATAAGCGTATCCTGACCGATGCTCAGAAAGCCAAACACAACATCGATTTTCTCCAGCAGATCTTGGACGAACTGGCCGCGATATCTGGATATGAGGAAATCCGTACGGCGCCCTGGTTTCCGATTGGCGAATCCGTATCTCTGCAAATCGTGACCCAGTTGACTCAATTCGCACCCGATCATGCCATCGCCGGCATCTGGGTCCAGGATGATTTTTGCAACCACTCCACGAGCATCGTTCCGATGCTCGGAATCCAGGGAACTGGCGCGGACTGGCAATTCCAGACATTCGATCTGTTCGAGAGGTGGCGCCAGATGGCAACCGTTGTCATGCAACGCAACCTGTCCAAGAGAACCTCTTTGCCCGCCTGGCCGGGAAGCCAGCTCATCGAAGCCGGCAGCGCTCATTTCTCTTGCACCGAGCAGATCATTCAGCTCATCGCCCGGTATGTTCGCGCCGCCTGCAAGGCGCGCCTTTCCACCGACGGCTCACCGACGCTGCGCCCGGTGGACCTGAACAGCGGCTTCGTGGCCGGCCTGCCCGTGCCAGGAGGCGTCCCGGTCAAACCAAAGCCCTATTCGCAATGCACCCCGGCGGAACGCAATCTGCCGTGGTATTTTGACCGGGAGTTTGCCCAGGCGGCCTACGATATGGCAGACATCAACTGGAACGCCCAAACCCAGGTGCCAGTCTTTTTGGATGATACGGGAAAGATTATTCCGTTCAATGTTAGTGGCGTCACCGATCTGAAGCCCCTTATGGAGCCGGATGGCGTCACCTTCACCGTCAAAGCTGGCTATCTCGACAAGGTGCCCGCCGATTTTCAGTTTCACGCTGGCGACCCGTTGACGCACGTTGCCGCAGCGCCCGCGGTGGAATGGTTGAAAGGCCCCGTTATCCCATTGGGCGCCAACCGCTTTCAGATCGCGCTGGATCGGAGTTACTATGGCGGTGACGCAAAACCGTTCTTGAGAACTCTTAGCTCCGCCGACGCGATTTATCATATGAGCATCCGGCCTGGTTTCGTTGTCATTCCAGCCAACAGGACCGGAAATTCACAGGTCATCAACTTCGACCCGGTTCCCGATCAACCCGCTACCGCGAAGGAAATCACCTTGCATGCCACCTCTGACTCCGGACTGCCTGTGCGTTTCTTTGTTAAGGTCGGCCCGGCGAAGGTCCATGGCAATAAACTAGTGTTCACGCCCATCCCGCTGAAAAGCCGGATGCCGATTGCCGTTACCGTGATCGCCTGGCAATGGGGGCGTGCCACAGAACCCGCCATCCAGACAGCGCCTGTTGTGGAACGCACCTTCCAGGTCACAAGATGAACAGACGAGGGAACGGTAAGAAGCAGCACTCTTTGAATTATGAAATACCCGATGAATCGTGAAAGAAACGCTGTCTCATTGAAGCAGCCTTCGGCTTTGGAGAATTGCGAATCGGACTTTAGCCATGCATGAGTCAATGAGAGTCAACGTTCAAACCAAGAAAAAAATGACTAAACGAATAGCAATTCCCGCCAACCTGCTGACCGCCCTGTGTCTGCATTTCTCCGCCTTTGGCTCCAACGGCCAAACCTCACCGACAAAAACCAGCTCGAACAATGCCATTGAGGCACCGGAGCAAGGCATTTCGCGGGCGGTGCGAGTTCCAAAGACCAGCATGGGTATTTCGCAGCTTCCCAATGAGAAGCTCGATGGGCTCCAAGACGCCAAGTTCGGCATGTTCATCCACTGGGGCCTCTATGCTGGCCCCGGCCGCGGGGAGTGGGTCATGGAGAAGGAGGGTATTTCTCCCGAAAGGTATCGGCAGTACGCATTTCCCGAAAGTGGGAATGACTATTTCGACGCCAATAAGTACGATGCAAAGGAATGGGCGCAGCTCGCCAAAGACGCGGGAATGAAATGGATGTGTCTGACGGCGAGACATCACGACGGATTCTCCCTTTTTGACAGCCCGCATCCCAACGCATTCACGAGTGTGCAGACGTTGCACCGGGATTTGGTTGCGGAATACGTAAAGGCATGCCGCGACGCCGGCTTGAAGGTCGGTATCTATTACTCGCCTCTGAGCTGGCGCTACCCTGGTTACTACGACGTGACGGGAACCAATTGTCTGCCCAATAAGTTCGGGTACACGACCGATTCCTCCCACCTGGAAAATGCCCGGTTGATGAAAGAAGAGAACTACGTCAACGTAAAGAAGCTCCTGACCAGTTACGGCAAGATCGACCACATCTTTTTTGATGGCGGATGGCTGGGGCAGAAGGGTTCGGATGCTGCTGCTGCCTTTTTCCACGAGCCGGGGATGTATCTCGATCCAGCGAATCGTTGGCCTATCCCGAAAGAGTATCAGGACATCGAGGAAGGCACAGGGAAAGGGCTGGGCATTATGGGGATGGTGCGTAAGTACCAACCGGATGCGATCACCAATGAGCGCTATAGTTGGATCGGCGACATGCTGGACGAGGAGGGACCCAAAGAAACGACGGGAAAAATTCGTAACAGTGTGTTCTACAGCAAGTGTTTGACCGTGCAACAAAATGGTCGCTGGGGTTACCAAGCTGATATAATTGCCAAAGGGCAAATCATGACTCGTGATCAGTTGGTCCGATACCTGGCAAATTGCGTGGTTCGCAATATGACGTTGATGGTCAACGTCGGTCCCGACCGGCACGGCGTGATCCCCGAACTGGAGCAGCAGCATCTGAGAGAAATGGGGGCGTGGCTGTCCAAAATGGGTGAAGCGATCTACGGCACTCGGGGCGGGCCGTGGGAGCCGGTCGACAAGCAATACGGCTACTGCTATAAAGGGTCCACCGTCTTTGTCCATCTGCTGGCAGATTATCATGGAACCACATTCGTGATCCCGCCGCTGAATGGGCTGCGGGTCAAACGCGTCTATGAAGTCTATACCGGCAAGTCGCTGGACTTCGAGGGGGAGAGCAGCGTCACCGTTCGTAACCTCGACCGGACGTCTTCCCCAGCCGATTCGGTGATCGCGGTTGAATACAATGACAAGATTCAAACTATTTGGGCCAAGTAGGAGTATTATATGACTTATTCAGTTTTCATCTCAGAGATCGGAAATTCATGGCACAGCCGCTTGCGCTTCGCTATCATGATCAGTAAACGCAAGATCACAATCTTCACCGCACTGCTATTGGTGTCGATGACCAGGCTGTTTGCTGGTGCCGACCCTCTTGTGCCGTATCTCGACGGCAAAGCGCCGGAGATTTTGCGCGAGGTGGCCTCGACAAATGTGCCGCCGGAGAACATCACTGTGCGCCGGGTCATGTTCCGCTCGCGTGACGATTCGGAAATTTTCGCGGTGATCGCGAAGCCGAAGGCAGCGGGCAAACATCCGGGCATGCTGGTGTTGCATGGCGGCGGTCAGTGCGCGGACGTGGACAAAGCGATGTCATGGGCGCAACGCGGTTATGTGGCGGTCGCGCCTGATCTACCTGGGATTGCCGACCCAAAGAAGTTGACTGAGGCCAAAGGCCGGTGGAGCGCCATGAAGTTTTGCGAAGGACTTTGGAACGCGACGCCCGATGGAAGCGCTAACGTGATTTTTGATGCCGTATTAAGCGCGATGAAGTCTCTTGAGCTGTTGCGTGCCCAACCGGAGGTGGACACGGGACGCATCGGCGTGGTCGGCGTCTCGTGGGGCGGCTATATGACGACGATGGTTGCCGGACTGGCGGGCGATCGGGTCCGGGCCGCATTTGCAGTGTTTGGCTGCGGCTTTTACGATTTAGCAGTGTTTCCACTAATAGCGCTGAACAGAATGCCTGCCGATGAACATGCGCGCTGGCTCCGCGACCTCGACGCGGGACGCCGTGCTCCCGGCATCAAGGCCGCGTTTTTTTTGGCGGGCGCGGCTAATGATTATTTCTACTGGCCACCCGCGGTTCAGGCGACACTCGACGCGATCCCCGGCGAAAAGAACCATCTCTACGCGCCCAACGCCAACCATAATGTGCCGCTCCCAGGCGGAACGGTGTTTGAAAAACCAAAACCATTTAAGCCGACGCCATTCCAGCCCTATCCCACGCCGCAAGGCGGTAAAGCGAACTGGCTCGCGATGGAAGTGCCATTCTTTGACTACTATTTGAAGGGACAGGGACAGCCTTTGCCCCGTGTTCTGGTTGAAAAGACTGACGATCCGCACCGTGCCCGTTTCCGCATTATGGCACCGTGCGCTTTGACGAAGGTGGAAGTCTATTGGGCCAAAACAAATCCTGACGTAGTTAAACGCGAATGGCTCGCTCTATCCCCGGCCAAGGTGGGTGAGGCTTTTGAATCGCAGTTGCCGCAAGAAGCTGCCGACTGGTTTGCTGTCGTGTCGGATGACCGGCCAGTGACCGTGTCGAGCGACCTGGTCCATGTCGCTACGCCCCATTGAATCCGGTTAAGTCTCACACCATGAAAGACTTCACTGCTATAAAGGGTCCACCATCTTTGTCCATCTGCTGGCAGATTATCATGGAACCATATTCGTTGTCCCAGCGCTGGGTAGGCTGCGGGTCAAACGCGCCTATGAAGTCTATACTGGCAAGCCGCTGGACTTCGACGGCGAAAGCACCGTCACCGTTCGTAACATCGAACCGGACGTCTTCACCAGCCGATTCGGTGATCGCCGTTGAATATAATGACAAGATTCAAAGTATTTGGGCTAATTAGGAGTTTTAGATGAATTATCCAGTTTTAATATCCAAGATCACAATCGTTACCGCCCTGCTATTGGTGTCGATGACCAGGCTGTTTGCTGGTGCCGACCCTCTCGCGCCGTATCTCGACGGCAAACCGCCGGAGATTTTGCGCGAGGTCGCCTCGACGAATGTGCCGCCGGAGAACATCACGGTGCAGCGGGTCATGTTCCGCTCGCGTGACGATTCGGAAATTTTCGCGGTGATCGCGAAGCCGAAGGCAGCGGGCAAACATCCGGGCATGCTGGTGTTGCATGGCGGCGGTCAGTGCGCGGACGTGGACAAGGCGATGGCATGGGCGCAACGCGGTTATGTGGTGGTCGCGCCGGATTTGCCTGGGATCGCCGACCCGAAGAAGTTGACCGAAGCCAAAGGCCGGTGGAGCACATTGAAATATGGCGAAGGCCGTTGGGTGGCGACGCCCGATGGAAGCGCCAGCGTGATCTTTGATGCCGTGTTAAGCGCAATGAAGTCACTTGATGTGTTGCGTGCCCAACCGGAGGTGGACACGGGGCGCATCGGCGTGGTCGGCGTCTCGTGGGGCGGCTATATGACGACGATGGTTACCGGACTGGCGGGCGATCGGGTCCGGGCCGCATTTGCAGTGTTTGGCTGCGGTTTTTACGATTTAGCAGTGTTCCAACAGGTCGCCATGAACAAAATGCCCGCCGATGAACATGAGCGCTGGCTTCGCGACCTCGATGCGGGACGCCGCGCTCCCGGAATCAAGGCCGCGTTTTTTTTGGCGGGCGCGGCTAATGATTATTTCTACTGGCCACCCGCGGTTCAGGCGACACTCGACGCGATCCCCGGCGAAAAGAACCATCTCTACGCGCCCAACGCCAACCATAATGTGCCGCTCCCAGGCGGAACGGTGTTTGAAAAACCAAAACCATTTAAGCCGACGCCATTCCAGCCCTATCCCACGCCGCAAGGCGGTAAAGCGAACTGGCTCGCGATGGAAGTGCCATTCTTTGACTACTATTTGAAGGGACAGGGACAGCCTTTGCCCCGTGTTCTGGTTGAAAAGACTGACGATCCGCACCGTGCCCGTTTCCGCATTATGGCACCGTGCGCTTTGACGAAGGTGGAAGTCTATTGGGCCAGAACAAATCCTGACGTGGTTAAACGCGAATGGATCGCACTAACCCCGGCCAAAGTCGGTGAGGCTTATGAATCGCAGTTGCCGCAAGAAGCCGCCGACTGGTTTGCAGTCGTGTCGGATGACCGGCCAGTGACCGTGTCGAGCGACCTGGTCCATGTTGCCACGCCTGTCGCAACGAACGAGCGCTCTCTCGCCGGGACTTGGCGATTTCAGCTCGATACCCGGAATGAGGGGAAAGTGTCGCGCTGGTTTGAAACTATGCTGGCGGATGAGATCAAGCTGCCGGGCACCACCGACGAGGCACACAAGGGGGAGCGAAACCTCAATCGCGAGATCAAACACTTCACCCGCGTGTACCCCTTCAATGGTGCGGCGTGGTATCAACGCGACATTGACATTCCTGTTTCGTGGAACGGCAAACGGATCACGTTCGAACTGGAACGCACGAAAACAACGACCGTCTGGCTCGACGACCGCGAGGTCGGTTCGCAAAACAGCCTCACCGCGCCGCACGTTTATGACCTCGGTAATGTGACGCCTGGCCGCCATGTGCTCACCATCCGTGTAAGCAACCAGGAAAAGCCACCCTGTGGGTACTCGCATCAGGTCAGCGACCAGACACAGACGGATTGGAACGGCATCGTCGGCCGCATCGCCCTAAAGGCAACGGAACCCGTATGGCTTGACGCCGTGCAGATCGCGCCTGATCTCGGCCAAAAGCAGGCCCGCGTGCGTGTCGTCTTTGCTCCCGGCAACGTGCCCGTCGAGGGTAACATTCGCGTCTCGGCCAAAAGCTGGAACAGTGCGACATTGCACGAGCCCGCGCCGGTCATGATTCCCGTGAAGCTTGGCAACGACGGCGTGATGGAGTTTACCTACGACATTGGCCCGGGGATGCAGACGTGGGACGAATTCTCCCCCGCGCTCTACCAGCTAACGGTTGATTTCACCGGCCAGGCCGGAGGCAAGCGGGTGGCCGACCGTCGCGTGTTGAACTTCGGCATGCGCGAGTTCAAGACGCAGGGCACTCAATTCGTCGTCAATGGCCGCCCCACCTTTCTACGCGGAAAGCACGATGCCTGCGTTTTTCCACTCACGGGTTACGCCCCCATGAACGTCGAGGAATGGGTGCGTGTGCTGAAGATCTCGAAATCGTACGGCATCAATACCTATCGCTTCCATACCTGGTGTCCGCCTGACGCCGCCTTCGCTGCGGCAGACATCGTTGGCATCTATATGCAACCCGAACTGCCGAATTGGGGTCCGATTGGCCCTCCGGCGAAAGTGGATGCCAAAGATGTCGAAGTGAAGAACGATTCCCAGCCGATTGAGGAGCGCACGAAATACCTCACCGAGGAGGGGCATCGCATCCTCGAGCAATTCGGCAACCATCCGTCCTTTGTCATGTTGGCCCTCGGCAACGAAAACAACGGCAGCCGTGAGGTGATGGGCAAAATGGTCGCCGATTTCCGTGCCTATGACCGCGGCCGCCGCCTCTTCGCCCAAGGCTCGAACAACCGCCTCGACCACCCGACCCTTGCACCCGGCGATGATTTCTGGACTACCGCGAGGACGGGTGGCGATTACAAAGACGGCGTCTTCCAACCCAACACCAAGGCCAAGAACATTCGAGGCTCCACGCCCAACCATGCTGCTGGCCACATCAATAACGATCCGCCCTCCACGCGCCATGATTACCGCGTGGCCATCGCGAACATCCCAATGCCAGTGATCGGCCATGAAATCGGGCAGTTCCAGGTCTTTCCCGACTTCAAGGAGATTCCGAAGTTCACCGGCGTCGTGCAGGCGCGCAGCTTTGAGGTTTTCCGCGAGCGCCTCGAACAAGCCGGCATGCTCGGCCAGGCCGACGATTTCGTCCGCGCTTCCGGCGCCCTTGCCGTGCGCTGCTACCGCGAAGACATCGAGGCGGCCCTGCGCACCCCCGGCTTTGGCGGATTCCACCTTCTCGATTTGCAAGATTTCCCCGGGCAGGGCACTGCACTCGTCGGCATCCTCGATTCCTTCATGGATTCCAAGGGACTCATCACCCCCGAAACGTGGCGCGAGTTCTGTAGCGAGACCGTGCCGCTCTTGCGCTTCGACCGCTATACGTGGACCACGGATCAGACCTTCGAAGCCGAGGCGCAGGTTGCCAACTACGGCCCGCAGCCGTTCACCAACCTCGCGGCACAATGGACGCTCGCCGACGCCGCCGGCAAACCGCTCGTTCGCGGCACGCTCCCTGCCACAGATATTCCGGCTGGCAAAGTCTCGTCCCTGGGGCGCGTTGTCATCCCGTTGCAAAACATAACTGCTCCACAGAAGCTCACGCTCGAGTTCACACTGCCCGGCACCCAGTATCGCAATCACTATCCTATCTGGGTCTATCCGGCCAAGCTTGTGCCCACCGCCCCCTCGGGTGTCAGTGTCGTTCGAAGGTTTGACGAGCAGACTCGTGCTGCACTCGCCGCAGGCGGTCGCGTCGTCTTCCTGCCAGAGACCTCCGCTCTCAAGCAGAGCCTCGCCGGCGCCTTCATCACCGATTTTTGGTGCTACCCGATGTTCAAGAAGTACAACCCACCGGGCACGATGGGCATTCTCCTCGATCCCAAGCACCCCGTTTTCGCTAACTTTCCGACCGAGTACCATAGCGACTGGCAGTGGTGGCGTCTGACGAAAAACGGCCGTCCCATGATCCTCGACTCCCTACCCAGAGATCTCCGCCCGCTCGTGCAGGTCATCGACAACTTTGAACGTAACCACCGCCTTGGCCTGCTCTGGGAAGTCCAGATCGGCTCCGGGAAGCTCCTTGTCTGCAGCAGCGACGTGCTTGGCCAGCAGAACCAGCCCGAAGTCCGCCAGTTCTACCAAGGCCTGCTTACTTACGCTGCCTCACCGGCTTTCCAACCCAAGACCAGCATCACGTTTGGAGAACTGGAAAACATCCTTCAATGCAAAAGCCAGTAAATCCAATCAGGAAGTGCCACTGAGTGAGACGGAGATTAATGCTTTGACTCACAATCGAAGACACCGGGGGCATCCCGGTGCAAAGCTGTCTCTCTCAACGCCGCAGCCATCCCTCTCAACCTCGGGTAATTGCGCACCACAGGCAATCCAAACATGGTCCGACGGCCCCAGATAGCTTTCCCTGCTGGTTTCGCGTGGATCTGCGAGTAATGCTTCTCATGAGGGCCTTGGAAGCATAAAGCGTTGTATTTTACAACCTCCCCAAAAACTTCAGCATACCAATAATTCCAGCCACGATCCCCGGAAGGGCCGTGCCCACTGCGATGAGCCGGATGGCTTTTTCTCAAATTGATCAAAACGGACGCAGAGCAGTTTCACTGCGATTTCATCCCGTTGTGACCGTGTGCGCCCCGGAAGGTGATCTCCCGGGCGAGGATCCGCCGGACCACCTCGGCGAAGCGGTCGCGAACGTCTTCTCGTTCCCGCCCCGATACAGCTCGTCCAGATCATGCATCAATGCACTGTCACCGCCGATGTTGCTCGAGTAAGCAATCAGGTCAGAAACGTTTCCCGCCGAGCCTGCCGTGTCTGCCAAACCGCAGCTTTCCGCTGAACTGGCACAGCTTGCATTGTTCGGGTGCGACTGGTGGATTCGCAGCTTACCTCGGAAAGCTTGGGGCGGCTGGTGGCGGCGATTCGAAGCGAACGCTGCGCCCAGTCAACTCCGCCAAGGAAGACTCGCTGTCGCGTCCGTAGGCGCACACGGGCCGTAACGCAGCGAGCCGCTCGTCGCGCCGGGCCAGAAAGTAAACCCACGCAGTGTAGGTCTCCCGATCGTCGCCCACAATGTCAGTCAGTCGCCGTTCGTAGAAACAGGGATGACCCTCCAACCGGTCCAGCGCGCTCCTGCCTTCCGCTGAATTCACCCGGTAAATTTCGCCCTCGACCCTGTGTCCTTGGCCGGGAAGGTCCAGCAAGTAGGGCAGCCCGGAAACGACCAACGGGTAACGCTCCACCATGGTTCCACAGCAGACAAACTCGCTCCCGGCCCGCTGCATCACCCGGTGATTGCCGAACCCGCGCTTGAGCGTGCCATAAACGAACACCAGCGGGGTGGCGTTAGCAGGCGATTGCGAGTTCTTCATCTTGGAAAAATGGCGCGACGATGCCGGCCACGTAACCGGCGGGCAGGCGGAAATGCATCGCGCCGCGGAGGATGCGCGGCAGGTAACCGGAGCGTGGCCAGCCCGCATCAGCCACCGGGTCGATGTAGACCAACGCCTTGATTCGGGTGCCATTGTCCATGCGCACCCACAGGTGCCGCTTCTCGTAGCGGCGAGGAAAGCCTTCAAAGCGGTCCAGGGCAGCTTCATCTGCCGCAGTGATCGACCACACGCCGCCCCACGTCTTTGCATCGCGCTCCGGGCGAATGGTTGCCACGCCCCGGCTGTTGATCAGAAACCGGCGGTGCCGAATCCGGCCACGCCCGACCGGGCGGGCGCGCGGGCAGCGGGCCAGCATTTGCTCCGGGTCCATGTTGGAACCGTAGGCAAAATAAAGGAGGCAGGCAGGCATCGGACTATTCCTCGGGGTTGAACGGCAGAATATTGGGCGGATTGGCTGCATCGATCAAAAATCCGTTGGCGCAAAGATCGATTACGAATTCCTCGGCGTTGTAGGTGCTGATGATGGCGTTGTGATCGTACATCCGGCACCGGGAAGACATCGCCTCCATGAATTCTTCCACGCTGTCCCCCTTCACCCAGCTATCCGCCCGAAGGGCAGCAACGACTTCTTCGGGCGTGGCCCCGTGAATGGATCCGCCCCCTTTCATGTGGTAGGTCTTGGGTTCTGGCATCGTTGTCATCATAAGGCATCTCCCGGCTATGCCGCCACCCGCAATTGCTGGGTGCGGCTCTTGAAAAAGGCAATCATCTCGGGCGTGGCGAAGCGGGCCATCTCCTCGAAGGTCCCGGCGCTGACTCGGCTCGTCTTGGAAAACTCGATCAGGCGGCTCGTGAAAAGCACCCAGTTGGCGATTTTCTGATACTCCACCGTCCCGCCGTGCTGACGGAATTCCGCCGTCTTGTGCCGCCAGAAGGCTTGCACGTTGAGCTTGAAGTAGCGGCTCGCCCGGGTGACCGCCATCTCCATCCCGCGCAGGTCGGTGGCATTGGCAATCTTCGCCTCCCATCCGGCCACCCGCATCGAGCGGCAGTAGGTGTTGGCGTCGCCCCTCCGGCTCGCTGGCATGAACCCGTCGATTAGCGGCTCCAGCGTGGCGTAGTTGTGGAAAAGGTTGCGCCAAATGGTGATGTCTTCACCAATGTCCTCCATCGAGGAGTGGGAATGGCAACCGACTGAGCGGTTGAGCTTTGCCCCGATGCGGACCAGCACGTCGCAAACTTTCTTCAGTTCCGCGAGCCCCGCTTCCCCGTGCAGAATCGGGCTGACCAACTCCAGCGCGTCGTTGCCCACAATCGAACCGTCGTTCACAATCTTCCAATAGGGCCGCGTGCTGTGGTTGTAATATTCATCGTGGCATTCGATGCCGATCGCCGCAAGCTCGGCCACCAGTCGGTCGCGCTTCACATTGAACATTTCCAACTCCACCCCGAAGGAGCGGGTAAAGCGGAAGTTGAACTCCGCTATCACTTGCTCAACCACCCGGCTGCGAATGCGCTCCGGGTAAGTCTTGGCATAAACGTTTTGAACAAACCCGTAACCGACCCCCATCAGGGCCGCCACTTCCTTGCGGGTTTTGCCAAGGGCGAGAAGCGCCTGAATCTTAGCGGTCTTGGTGGCGTTGCTGGCGAGGATTTCGTGCTCTTGCATGGCCATCATTTCGCTCTTTCTCCGAAACTCATCGACATATCTATCTGACTTTAGTTTCAGCCTGCATTGGGGACCAGGCACAGCACTTGATTAGGGGCTGGAAACAGGAAAGAACGCGTGGTTTCAACGCTCAGAATAGTTCTCCCTCCCGCGCAATCCGAAGCGCGTAGCGGACGGCGGCAAGCAATGTCGGGCCGCACAGCGTCACCGGGTGGTCGCCAGCCACTTTGATTTCAATGCGCGGATTCGTTCCGCCCCAGTAATCAGTGAAAACACCACCGGCGGAGAACCCGCCGCGGGTTCCAAACTCATAGCCGATGCGATGGTAAAGGGCTCCGTCATCAAGCCGGTCGGCTTTGGCCCAACGCGCCGCCGCGCCCTCCATCGAATGGAGAGCGCGGACCAGCGCCGCTTGCTGTGGGGGTGATAGTGTCATTGGTTAGGGTGCGACGGTGGCGCCCGAGCGAAGTTCCGCAATCTGGGCGTCGGTGAGCGGCGCAGGATTGCCGTGGCGCTCCCACGTCGCTTCGTTGCGCCCGAAGCCAAGCTGGACGGACAGGCTGGCCTTCGGCATCTCGATTCCGTTGGTGCGGAAAACGGCGTCCGCTTCGGCCCATTTGATTCCCGCCTTCCCGAGCGCCTTGGCGACGGCGCATGCGCTGTGGCCGAAGAGGGCGCGCTTGCGCCCCTTGGAGGAGGGTTGCGCGTCGGCGCGGGTCGGAACGGCCAACTGTGTTTTCTTGCCTTTGGCTGGAGGCTCCGGCGCGGCGACCTCGCCTTCCCCGGCGCTATTCTCCTGCGCGGTCTCCGGCGTGGCTTCCTGCGCGGGCACAGGCTTCCTTGTGCCGGGAACATGCGGTTGGCTGGCTACCGCGAGCGTTTCGAAGCCAATGATTTTGGCATGCTTGCCACGCCCCTGGAATTCAGGCTTCCCGAATTCAAGCTTGCCGGAGCATCCGGCAAGGGTGTCGAGGTTGGCGAGCTTATCGATGATCGGCTTCTTGCTCGGAGACGTGAAACGGAAATGAGTCGCGCTCCGAGGGACTGGGAACGCTACCTTGATGCTTGCGGTGGTGGACATGAGTGGAATTGTGATTTTCATAATTGCGTTTGTTTGTGTTGGTTGTTGGCTTGGCTGCTGCTCGCTGGCCGCGCCGTTCGGGCCGGTCCAGACAAGGAGATGGTTTCCGTCAACCCGGATGAGCCCGGTGCTGGCGATGTTTGAAATGATGCTTTGATAGGTCGCCAAACTCATGCGACCCATGAGTTGGGCGTAAAGATGTCCGCTCGGGACGCTGCCCAATTCCCTGACGGCGTCGGCGATTGCGCCGACAATCCGAATGGACGCGTGAGCTTCGGCGCGGAGGGTGATCGTTTGCATGGTTGTGGTTTCGCTCTACCTCGGAAAATCATCGAGTTATCTATCTTCATTTAGTTTCCAGCCTCCGAGCGATTCAGGCATGGTCCTTGATTAGTGGACGCGGCTGCTTCCGACTTGTATTTGAGCTGGCCAATCACGCATTCCTCGGTGCGGATATCGTCCCGGACGCCCAGATATACGGGCTGATAAATGCAGCCGCCCCGATAGCAATACAGGTAACGAGCCTCGACGACAGCCCCGACCGGCGGCAGGTCGTGGTTGGGCGGAATCGTGACGTTGCCAACGCAAACAGCTTGTTCCCTGTCCAAAACCGTCAGCGACACGCTGCGCTTCCCGTTCACCTTGCTGACGATGAACGATGCCGATTCGTGGAACTTGAATTTCACCTGCGCCCCGCCGGAATTCGGACGACCCACCGTATACACCGCATCGCTGCGCTTGAACACAACGCCCTCCCGCCCCGCCGCCTTCAGCCCCTCGAACATTTCGCGCTTCTCTCGGGGCAGAAGAGCCGTTGCCACCTGGTGAACGTTTCCATGGCTAAAGGACCCCAGCAAGCTTGTCAGCCTCTCGTTCCGCTCCCGGTAGGGTCTGCCGCGCAGATCGTTTCCGTCCAGCTCCATCAGATCGAAAACGTGGTAGTGGTCGCCGACGATTTCGCCGTCAATGGTGAAATCCCCGTTTGCCGCCAGCAATTGCTCGGCGACGACCGCCGGCAACCCGATCACCAGTCCGAGCTTGTTGATTCCAGTGACGTTCCCGCCCCGTTTCTGGAGCATTAAGCGCCGGCCATCGTGCTTCTCCTGCATGACGTGTTGCCGGTCAGCGAGCAATGTGCCCAGTTCCCCCTCGCTAATCGGGTTGAGCAACTGGGGCAGGATGCCGCTGGCTCGCTTGTCGCTGTACTGATACGGCGTCCCATTCTCGCCGGGCGTGTATCCCTTGGCCATCTTCTCGGCAACCAGTTTTTCGAACAGGGCCTTGGCCTTTTCATAAGCAATGGGAGTCGATGTCTTTGTTCCGGCAGTCAAGGTCGCTCCGCGCCGCCCATAGGCGAAGTTGACGACGTAGCCGCCCCATTTTTCTTCAATGGCCGCTTGATAGACTTTGTCGGAGGACCCTTCACGATAGTAGAGCGTGATTTGTTCTTTGGATGGTGTGGTGTTTGGCATAATTGATTGGCTGCGTCTCGATTGCATGATTAGCAGTAGAAAGCTTCGTCGGTGCTGTTGATCGCCATCGACTTGAACTGGCGCACGTCCCGCTTCCAGGAATCGTAGAGCGCGCCAAGCTTCGTCTCGACCCCAGCGACGTGGTTGCATTGGTCGCCCAGGTGGCGGCCAAGCTTCGAATCCAAAAAGCGGCGGGCGGCGTCCGTATTCATGTTCAACCGGTTTGCCGTGAAGCGGACGGCTCTGTCGAAAAGTTCGGCGGCTTCATTGTCGCTCAGACCCAGGTTGGAAAGGGTGGCGCCATAGAAGCCCCAGTCTTCGTTTTTGGTAGTGATCATTGTTGTTTGCATGACTGTGATTTCGCTCTTACCGGAGATATCATCGAGGTATCTATCTGAGTTTAATTGAGGCCGATGTGAAGCAGTAGGCACGGTTCTTGATTCTGCCCAGCCGGGGCGGGGTTCCTTCCCCACCCCGCCCGTCCGAGCTTCGCTACACTACCACCCCCAAGATTGTCGCGGCGTGCTTGAGCGCTTCCACTACCCTGGCTGCGTCGCCAACGTCCTCCCAGTTTACCGACTTGCGAGCGGCATCGGGGCGTGCGTTCAGCCGGTCGTTGATAAGGTCGATCAGGGTGCGGGCGTCCTGGACTTTCGCGATGAATGCTTGGTCTGCGGTTTGTTTGGTTGGCTTCGTATCTGTTGTTTGCATGGCTGCACATTTGCTCTGATACTCGAATTCTCGTAGCTATTTATCTCACAGAAGTTCGCGGCCTGATCGGCAGGGTGGCACGATTATTAATTACGGTCCCGAGGGAACTATGAGCGTTGCACAAATGCAGTTTGCGGCCTTGAACCGGGTCGCTTCTTACCGCTACGTGTCAGCGTGATCACGCTAATGAACGAAGCCGAAAACGCAATTGGAAATTATCTACAAACCGTCCATTCCCTGCTGGGCAATAACGCGGCGTTGCGCCGCCCAAAGACGGTTGAGGAATGGCTCCTGGGCTGCCCGTTCGCTCGGTTCTGGAAGCTGGGAGGCGTCGCCACTGCTCCGATGCCCCGCAAACAGTGCTTCAAGAACGCGTTTGCTCTCGCAAGTTCGAATCCCGGCGGGCTGGCATACGTCGAGGGACTGGCGCTCACAAGCGGCATCCCGCTTCATCACGCATGGTGCGTCGACCGCGACGGCAATGTGAGCGACCCAACCTGGCCGGACTTGGGGCAAGCGTACTTTGGCGTGGCGCTGGACATCGATGCGATGCGGGCGCACGTCTTGGCGAAAGGCACGTACGGCTTTATCGAAGGTTTCCGCGAAGCGGACATGATTACCCACGCCTGCCCCGAAACATACGCGGACCCGCATTGGGCAATGCCACGCAACCCGTTTACGCCAAGGCCAGAGCCCGTTCAAAACAAACCCGCTTCGGACTCGCGCTCCTCAGAAGGCTTGGGTAGCCCACACACGAAATGATGCAAAGACAAAATCCAAATCGGAATCCTGGCGACCTCAATGGGTTGCTCCAGCACGGCGCAGGCTACGCCCGGCACATGATGAAAACCGCGGGGAGCGTCCCGCCAACGCTAATGGCCGACACTCCAGAGGGAACGATGCTGTTCATTCCCAAAACGATGGGAAGCGAAAATGAAAAGGATGCGTTCGCAAACGCCGGACGACTCCTCGCTATCGGACACAAGGCCACTTCGGTAATGCTCATCCTCGAAGCCTGGATGACCGTTGCCAAGCATCCCGGCGAAACCGTTCCCGACATCCCGCCATCGCAATCGCCCGACCGCAAGGAAGTCGTGGTCTTGACGGCCGAGGCCCGAGGAGTCCGGGCACAGCAGTTTCTTTTCATCGGGCGTGACTGGCAGCGTCGGTTTACTGGGTTCGGAACGAGCCTTGTGCCCCAATTCGACCAGATTGAGGGACGGTTCGCCCGGATGATGCCACCAAAGGAACCCAGCAACAAAGATGCGAGATTGGCGCGCATGGCACTCAAGGCGATGGGCGTAGCCGTTGAAACGCTCGGGACCAACCCGATGTGGAATTAATCCTCCTGTAAAGGCGAGTCGGAATTTGGGGCGGATTCGCTGCCCAGAATTTTGCACATGTAAGCGCCGGCAATAGCGATGCACTCTGCGTCCAGCAGGTGAGCGGCGGCAACTCCAGCGTCAGCTTCGCGTAGAGCAGGTTTTTCAGGACGGCCATGCGCCGGTGCCATTCGGCCTCCACTTCCGCTTTCAAAACGTAGAGCCCCTTCCTGAGCGCCACCCTGAGTTCCCGGTCCTCAATCTCCGCCAGGAGTTTCCGCGCTTTGAGCGCCTCGGCATCCGGTTGCACGGAACCCTTGAGCCCGTTTAACTCCACGAACTGCCGCCAGGCTATGACGTCGTGGGTGCCGTCCGCGTTCTCCTTGGGCGCGCCTTTGCGTTTGCGCCAGCCGTAAAAGGTCTGGCGGGTCACCCCAAGAATGGTCGCCAACTCGGTGGTGTCCTTGGCGTGGGTGAGCGTTTGCTGGCTTCCCGCCGCCCGCGTCTTCAAAAGGGCCAACTCGGTGGCGTTGAGCGTTTTTCCGCCTGAGACCTTCTTGACTAGGTTACGCCAATTCGCTTCCAGGATGCGGGCGGCGGCTTCGGGCGTGATGGACGATGCTTCGCTCATGGCCGAGGGAAGGTGTCAAAGTTGGGGAGCGCCGTCGACGATGTGTAAAGCGGCTTTACACTCGGGGAAGCTGATGGAATCAAGGTTCGGGCGTGTAAGGCGCGGTGGTATTTTGCTGCGCCATGCGCGCTGTGCGGTTCACTGATCGCCCGCAGAGCCGCATGAACGCTTGCGTGGAGGCGTTTTGCGGCATTCAGAGAAGGACCGGAGTTGAGGCCAAAAAGTGTAAAGTCACCCCGTCACTTTTACGCTTGCTTTACGCGGGCCACCCCCGCCTTCGTCTGGCGTGCAACGCCCATGGCTGCTTGATCCGACGGTTTTCAGCCCGCCGGGGAGGGGTAGAAAAAAGTGTAAAGCGAGGAAAAATAAGTTCTCTCTTAAACTGAGGGAGGGACGGAACACCCCCGTTATTATCACCCCGCGCAGGGACCCCGAAATAAGTTTTGGGGAGAAAATAGCTAGTTTCTGGGATGTTTGGTATAGTTTTAGAAAAGTTTGCGTTTGCCGCCCATTCGCGCGACGTTGGCGCGTGTGGCGCCGTTGCGATTCGTCGTCGACGCGACGGTTGAACCAAAGGCGGAAGCCGTCGAGGAAGCGGATGAATTTCACCCACGGTTTGTTCGGGTTATTGTCCTCTGCCTTATTTTCGGGTGCGGGTAGGAGGCCGATGGCAACAAACGCTTGTCGCAAACTTGCAGCGTTTTTCAAATTACCACCACTGGTGGTATTTTGCCCGGCATCCGATTCCGGAGCGGGAAGAGAGCCCCGTGCGACCCTGGCTACCTGCATGTATTTGCGGACGGTTTCTCGCTTTATGTCGGGCAGGTTCTCAGTCTGCCACTCCATCCAACTGCCGGCCCAATAGCTTCTTTCTGCTGCAAGAGAAGCGTGCCGCACTCGATGGCTTGCGCCACAGCTTGAGAAGCATAACCCTTGCTTGTTCGTGTCAGGCGGTCCGCCCCCAATTGTTTCAGGTGAAGGAACAATGCCCCAGCGATTTAAGCCTGCCACGCCGATAGCGATCGAACAAGTTTAACCCGTGGGTGAAATTTAAGTCCTCGACATCCACTGGTTGTGGCAAGACCTCATGTTTTGCGTCGCAGTTTCGTCCGCTTTTTGTGAGCCGCTTTCGCCCGTTCCCAGTATGCTTTGCGTGTCCGGAGCGATCGCATCAAGCACGAGGGTTGAAGACCGCATATTTCGCACCGGTGCGAAATTTGAATTCTCCGGTTTCAGCGAGACAGCTGGCAAGTTCTGCGATCCGGACGCAGAAGCATGCCAGGACGGCCAAGACTCCTGCCGTCCGGACCGCCAAAACGCGTGGGGACACTTGGGACACCTTTTTTCCACTCCTTTGCCATGCGTGAAAAAGGGGTTTTCCAAAAAGTATTCTTTTTCCCACGTGCGCGACGAGTACAGAAAAGGTGTCCCAACTGTCCCCAGTTTCTTCGACTTCCCATCTGTTCCACCCTGTGCATGATGCGTTTTTTTCCAACGGTGGAGAGAGCCCGTGCCGGCAATAATTCTCTGGTGAAGCTTTTCTGCCCTGCCTGTAAAAAAGGAGTGTGGGGACAGTTGGGACGGGTTTTTTCCAGTCCTTTATTATGGCGTAAAAATGAGGTTTTCGGAATATACCATTTTTTCCCGTGAGCGGAGAGTACAGAAAAGGTGTCCCAATTGTCCCCAAGGCTCTTTGGCTTTGCGGCCGCTCCGCAAAATTAAGGCTGCCGTAGTTTGAATGCTTTCCAGCAATCCAGGATCGCCCAAACTCGCGGGTTTCCATGCCTCCGATGCCGCGTTCAGGCAGACATGCGGTTTTTCCAAATTCCCAATTGTGCCGCCGGCGGCACAATTCCGAATCCAGACAGGTTGAAGTAAATCAGAGCCTGCTTGCCCTGCACGCCTCCTCCGACTCGCTTGCCTGGAGCAGTTGGGACTCCGGCAACGTTGGACCGTTATCGCCGGAAGAGAGACGTGCTCCGCCTCCAACCGGTTCGCTGACGAGCGGCGCGGTTGACATGGCCTCACCGGCATGTCGCCCATCAATTCCGCAATCCGCTCTTCCATGCACCACCACACCAACATCACCACCGACCCGCAGTTAGACCTGCTCTCGCGAGTTGGAGCCCTCTACGCCACTCAAACTGAAAACCAGATTCATTCACACCGGTTTGCTTTGGGGATCGCCGAAAAGCTGCTGCAAGTGCTACGCCACCAGGAGGCGCAGCTTGCCGAAATCAAAGCAGGCCTGGTCACGCCGCCTGTCCCGTGTGCCAGCGACAGCTATTTTATGACGGTTCGCCGTTATGCGGCGGTCCACCGCCTGCGGTTCTCGATCAAGCAGTTGAAGGACTTGGATCACCGAGCGGCACGATTCTGCCAGAAATTGGGCATCGTGACGCGACGGGCTCACGACGAGCTATTCGGCGATTCGACCGCCTATCACTTCCTGGCACTGGACGATGTGTTTGGGGATTTTCCGGTAACCGGAAATCTCCATTGATCAGGTGCTTTTCAAACGCTGTTTCATGACCACCCCTCCGAAGATCATCATGACGGTCAGTATCGCCGCTTTGGAAAGTCGGTTGAACGCCGCTTGCTCGAAAGCAGATGCCGAACGATGGCCTGCCGCCGGCACACCATCCTCCGAAACTACTCCAGGCGAGGGAAATGCCGCCGGAGGTTCGGGTGCATTGGAGTCCTCGGCATTTGGCGAGGACGAAACCGAGGAATCACGGGGAGATGAAGACGAATTTTCGGCCGGTCATGAAGATGGAGAACTGGCGAATGCGCACGAAGACCCCGTGATTCCGCCGCTGATTACGGAGCATGCGGCACTGTATGCCATCGCCGAGGAGATCGCCATAGCCGACGCCCCCGTCGCTCTCGACATCGAGACGTATCATGCCGATCGCAAAAGTGGCGCGCTTAACCCGTTCGATCCGTGCGGGAACATTCGGTTATTGGCTCTGTGTCTGCCAGCTCGTGAACCGTGGCTGCTTGATCTTCGTGCGCTCGGTTACGATCTCGGACCGGTGGCTGGCGTTCTGGAAACGGCCGAAGTGGTTGGCCAGAATCTGAAATTCGACCTTCTCTGGCTTCGGGTGAAATGCGGCATCAAAATCCAGAAGGCGTTTTGCACCATGACGGCCAGTCGGCTTCTCACCGCAGGATCAAAGGAACCCAACGACCTTGCCACGATTGTGCAGCGCCATCTCGGGATCAAGCTGCCTAAGGATCAGGGGCGTAGCGACTGGGGCGGGCTCTTTCTGTCGCCCGAGCAGCTTGCTTACTCGGGCGATGACGTGCGCCACCTCCATTCCCTCCGCGCCAAGCTCGAGGCCGAGCTCAAGGCCGCTGCTCTGACCCAGGTGGCGGCATTGGAAATGGAACTGCTTCCCGCTGTTGTCGCGATGGAGGAAGCGGGCATTGCGGTGGATCAGCTGCGGTTGCAATCGATTCGCGATTCAGCCAGGGACGCAGCACAAATGGCTGGAGATCGGGTTCGAGAACTGCTGAGCTCCCCGGCACTCAATCCGGGCAGCACCGATCAAATCAAGGCGGCGATGGGCCGCGCTGGAATCGTGGTCGCAAACACCAAGGAAGAAACCCTCAAGGCCGCGGACGACGGGCGGATCATTCCGGCAATATTGGAAATGCGCGCCGCCGAGAAAAGCGCCCAGCAAGCCGAGACGTTGCTTGGCTGCATTGCGCATGATGGACGCATCCACGGGCGATTCGAGCCCACAGGCACCGACACGGGCCGGTTCGCCTGCAAATCTCCCAATCTCCAGAACATTGGGCGCGGCTCCCTTCGAGAATGTTTCATTGCTCCGAAGGGCATGTCGCTGGTCGTGGCTGACTATTCTCAGATTGAGCTTCGTGCTGCCGCCGTGATTGCCGGGGAAACGAAAATGATCGAGGCGTATCAGCGTGGCGAAGATCTGCACCGGCTCACCGCCGCCACGGTTCTTGGCAAGAACGTGGCCGACGTGACCAAGGAGGAGCGCCAAATCGGAAAGCCGGCGAACTTCGGTTTGCTCTATGGCCAGTCCGCCAAGGGCCTTGTTCGCTACGCTGCCTCGTCCTACGGGGTGACAATGAGCGAGGAACAAGCCTATTCCATCCGGGGCGCGTTCTTTCGCACTTACGGGAGCATACGCCAGTGGCACGGGGAAAGTCGCATCAAAGCCGAACGCGGCGTTGCCGAAGTGCGCACGGTGCTTGGCCGGCGACGATTGATCCCGAGCGATGCCGATGGGTGGGAGCGGTTCACGGCGTTGGTCAACACCCCGGTTCAGGGAGGATGTGCGGACGTGATGAAGAAAGCAATTCTGCTGGTCGCCAAAAGGCTGCCACAAGGGACGAGGGTCATCAGTACGGTGCATGACGAATTGATTATCGAAACCCCCGAAGACGTTGCATCGGAAACGCTCACCACAGTGCAAACGGCAATGATCGAGGCGATGGTGGCGCTTTTCCCCGCAGTACCCGTCGAGGTGGAGGCGAAGGTCTGCAAAAGCTGGGGGGAGAAATGAGGAATTGTTTGTGGACACCACGGCGCGGGCAAATCGGTCACATGTGTCCGATTTGACCGAAGGCGGGGTGCTAAACGACCGCCAGTTTGACGCCGCTGACCCAAATTCGACACATGTGTCGAATTTGACCAAAGTTGGGGGTGGTCGTTCCGTTAACCGAACGAGCTCGGCGCCTTCATATCCACCCTGGGGAATGGATTACCCCCCATCGACGTCGTCCAAATCCCCGGAATTCTCCTTGCCTGAATTGGGTTCAAAGCTCGAGGAATCCTTTGTCGCGCAAACAAGTGCGTCAGACTTGCTCTTAATCCACTCGAAGGTCGTAGTCGTTCCGTTAACCCAACATCTACCCCCATCAACATGGCTGGCTCTGGCATGAACGAGACCGACATTATCGCACGTCGATTCTGCTCCACCGTGAGCAAACGGCCCGGCATTACCACTCTAAGCAAACGGCAACCTGTTGCCGTTTTGACCAATACGACGGCATCCTCCCAGCAAATCGGTCACATGTGACTGATTTGTCTGAAGGTCGGGTGGAACCCGGAATCCGCGCCGGGCAGCGGTGGCTTGCAAGCCTTTACCATCGCGACGGAATAGAGGCGGCACCCGGCGGCATTGCGCCGCTGGAGTTGACACGGTGGGAATGGTTATGAACATCCAATGTCTCACCGAACCCCCTCCGCTTCCGGCAGGCTGGCTCACCTCGGCGCAGGTTGCTGATCACCTGAAAATCTCGCGCCGCCACCTGTACAACCTCCGTCTCGCTGGCATGCCTTGTATTTTGCTCGGCACCTCCGTGCGCTTCAATCTTGTCGAAGTCGAGGGATTCATCCGCGCCACACGCCGGCTCTCGTCCACCGCTACCGCCATTTCCAGGAGCGAAAACGTATGAACGTGCCAATCCAAAAGATAACGTTCCCCGACGGTAAACGATTGATTGTCGATAACGACGATACCGAAGCGCAAGCTTGGGCTGTGAGGTTGGGGCTGATGCCAGGCATGACGGACTTGCTCGCCGGACGGTCGGGGCCGCGCGGGGTGGCAGGGCTGGCAAGAGACGGCGACCGACTTGTGGCGGTGCTGGCGTGGGCGGGTTTCAAATCGAAAGCTGAAAACGGCTGGGCCACCTTCTTGGTATCGCCCGCCAACGACGCCACGGCCAATTGGCTGTGGGCGGCGGTAAATCGCATCATAAACGCGGACACTATTTGCATAGGAGCGACCGGATGGCCCCTGAACTAAAGCTGCGGCCCGGAATCAGCAATTCCACGCTCTCAAGGCTGGATATCCGGCACGTGGACGAGGCGCATGCCTGCGAGTTGGTTGGGTTGAAGTCCAGCGGGCTTTACATCCCTTACGGCTTTCACGTCGAGGGCAAGTTATTCGGACGTCTCCGCCTGGACGAGCCCGTTGGCTCCCGCAAGTACATGCAGCGGATGGGGAGCGGGGTCCACCCGTATCTGCCGTCATTTTCCGACTTATTGAGCCAGGAAGACTTGTTAATCGTCGAGGGCGAATTCAAAGCGATTGCCCTCTGTGAGGCTGGTTTTCGTGCGATTGGCGTCGCGGGCTTCTACGGGTTTATGAGCGATGGGCGGCTTGGTGTCCGCTTGGAGAAGCACCTCAGCGAGCATCCCGCACGTCGCATTTTGTTTCTCGGCGATACTGATACGGCGCTGAATTTTCAGTTTTCCGATGCTGCCTTTAAACTGGCAGCTCTCTTTGGCTCAATCCCCGTGCTGCTTCCTCGAATTCCGCTGTCCATGCCCAAGGGCGCGGACGACTGTCGCGAAGGCCTTGGGGAAGAGTTTGTCCGATGGTGGCTTTCCACCGTTGCTTCCGCCATTCCGGTTCCGCCGAAGCTCAAGGCCGATCTGCTGGCGGTCGAATTATTCCAAATCGCCGTGCCCGACATCAAAAAGGCCGGCGGCATCGAACGAGCGATGAACTTGCAAAGGATCGGGAAACTGGCCGCCTGCCTGCAACCGATGGCGCGAGGTGAACTTGCCGACATTTGCAAGGCCGACCTCGGCATCAACAAGAGCACCCTCCAACAAGCGGCCGCCTCGGCTATGCGCGAAGGAGAGCAGCCCCGTACGGCCAAGGAAGAGTGGAAGACGACAGCGGAACTCTATGGCGCTCCGGCCTTTTACAGTCACGACGGGAAGAATCTGACCAGCCTGAACGAAAGATTCTGGGCGGGGTTGATTCGCGAGCAGCACCGGCTCTTGCATGAACCCGACGAAAAGCAATTTTATCGATACGACGAAGCCTCCGGCCTGTGGCGGATCAATTCACGCGCTACGCTGGAGCAGCTTGCCTGTGATACTGTAAATGCCGAGATCGACGGTGACCCGGAATACCTCAAGCATGCCCAGCTTTCGTTTGGGAGCGCAGTAACCGGCCATCTTGAGGGAATGGAGGAACGGCGCGCTGCTTTTGATGGCACGCCGCTCGGCATTCATGTTGCCAACGGGTACCTCGTGTTATGCGAAACGACGGCGGAACTGCACGAATTCAGTCCCGCTCACTATAGCCGCAACCGGTCGCCAATCGCTTTCGATCCGAACGCGCAGTGTCCCATGTTCATGGAACAGCTTCTTTATCCGGCACTGGACGAAGACGATAGAGCGCTTCTTCAATACTATGTCGGGCAATGTCTTTTGGGCCGGAACCTCACGCAAACCATTCTGCTCCTGCACGGGCCGGGTGGGGCGAGCAAAGGCACGCTCAGCAATATCATCCAGCAACTGATCGGGGAATGTAACTGCTACGAACTGCGGACCGAACATCTCGATGAGCGGTTTGAACTTTATCGGTATATCGGACGAACGCTGCTCTATGGCGCCGACGTTGAGCCGGGGTTTTTGCGCACTGACGCCGCGCACATGCTCAAGAAGCTGGTGGGGGATGATCTTATCTCACCTGAAGGAAAGAACAGCAACGCCGTGTTTTCGATTCGCGGAGTTTTCAATGTGATGATCACCTGCAACAAACGTCTTTCCGTAAGGCTCTCGGGTGACGTGACGGCCTGGCGCAGAAGGCTGCGAATCCTCGCCTTCAAGGAAGCGCAAACGAACCGCCGGACAATCGTCAATTTCGATAAGGTGTTGATCGAAAAAGAAGGTCCCGGAATCTTGAATTGGGGGCTCGTCGGTGCGGGGCAGGTGCTGGCGGACAAACGCGCCAACCGCGTCCGACCTCTTTCGCCAGGCCAACGCGAGCGGCTGGAAGCGTTGCTTGGCCAGTCCGATTCGATGCGCCACTTTTTGGAGGACCGTGTGGAGCGCCACCCAGGTGAATCGCTGGAAAAAAACGATCTGATCGAAGCCTATGCCGATTACTGCGGCGAACGAAGCTGGGAGCCGCTCCCCGATGTGGCCGCGCGCAAGGAACTCAACAACCGAATGCTGGAGTTGTTCGGATCAGTCGAACGCAAGAGCGCCGGTGAAAACCGCAATCAGCGCGGGTACTCCAACGTCGCTTTTAAGGGCGACAGTTCCTTCTCATAGTTCACCACCGCAAGCGGGAGCCCGTGCGGATATCGCTGGGCAGGTGCCCTGCCGGTATTGTCACGCCGGCGTGACAAACGGGCGGGGTGTGACATTCCAGGGCGGTTCTATTTGGACTTCGGTTCTTCCGAAATATGGGCACGTGACCTGCGGGTATTGAAACAGGAGGGAGTGCCTGTAGGTTACCGGCGCAGGTAATGTTTGTTCGAGAGAAAACGTCACGCAGAGGGAAGCCGGTATACCAACTGGTCGAAACTGCACGGGTGGCTGGAAAGGTGCGACAACGGGTGATTGCCCACTTGGGAGAATCGGCCTGCCTCGCAGAGGCAATCAAGGCATGTGAAGCCCGTCTGGAAAGAGCAAAGCAGCGCCTTGCTGAAAACCTCACCACCGCGGACGCGATCCGATCAGTTCTGCGGGCCTCAGGCTCCACGGTCCCGGATGATCTTGAGACTCTCCGCCACTTGGCGCGCCACAATCGGAACTCTAGAATTCTTCGGAATCTTTTGATATCCGCCCAGCACACCAAGGAGAAAATCCCCGTTATGGAGCGCCGTCTCGCCAGCCTGCGCTCGGCGGAGAAAAAGTGGCAGGAACAGAACAAACCGTAGTGCCTGCAAATTTCTGGTTGTAACGAAAAATGCAGACAGTACATCGAACAAGCCAAATTTCGGCGAAGCCATCGGCTTCCCAAAAAATCATGAACGGGAGAACGGGGCAATCTCGTCCAAGGTTTCCGCAAGCGGGGGTAGGGAGCCGGGGGCTTCCACGCATATTTGTGTGCAACGCCGCGCCCGAAAGTTGCCTTGCTATACCACACCCAAATGGCAGGTGTCATGACCATGAACAGAGAGGAGAAGCCGACTGGCGCGGGACCGCTCCAGCCCTTGATTGCCCAAGCGACGGATTACGCCAATTACACGATGCGCAAAATCGGCCACATCCCGCCGACGCTTCTGGCGGAAACGCCCGACGGGCTGCTGGTTTGCATTCCTGAAAGCATGGAGAACGAAAAAGCCAAGGATGTGTTCGCCGCGATTTCCCGGTGGCCGCCGCTTATGCGCCGAAGGGCATTGTCCTCGTCCTGGAATCCTGGCTGCGCCGCGCTCGTCCCGGCGAGCATTCGTTCCTGCCGCCATCAAAAGCGCCCGACCGGGAGGAAGTCGTCATCTTGCAGGCGGAGGGGCCGGACTCGAACGCCACCGCGATTCTCGCAATCCAGCGGGACTGGAACGGAAAGTTCACGGGCTTCGAGTCACCGGACATCCCGGAATTCGATCAGATGGCCGGGCGGTTCACCTGTATCTTTCCGCCAAAGCCGCTGTCCGAAGAACAAAGGGAAATGGCGCGAACCACGCTCCAGTTGATCGGCGTTAAGCCGCATTACTTCAACCCACAGTGGAATTGAGCTGGACGCCGCATTCTGCTGGGCAGTGCAGCCACTTGAAACATGGCTATCTATCTAAGAACGTCCTCAAGACGGTAAGCCAGGCGGCGGGCATCGGGCCAGCCGACATCGACAAAGAGGTCGAGGATGTCGAGTAATCCGGTCAGGCAAGTGGACTCGGGTTTGCCGTCTTCGAAGAATACCTCTTTATGGTCCGCCAAAATAACGTCGATCAGCTTCACTGCGTCAGTTACCATTATCGATTCGAACTGCGCGCCAGCGGCGCTTGCCGTCTTCAGCGCCCTCGCAGCCATCAAAAACGCCTCTTTCGGGTTGTGGTGAACGAGATGAATCAGGGTGCCGAGAAGTTCATGCGCCACATGCGGATGGATTTCATTCGCAAGTTTTGACAATAGTGGAAAGGCTTCTCTCCAAAAGCGCGCCGACTGGGCTTCCGTAAGAGGATGATCGGCATCATGGAGTGAAGGGTTTCGTTTTGAGTCAAACGCCCCGCTTGCAAAATAGAGTTGAGCCGCAATGCCGTCCACCAGTTCGAAGCATCGCTGAATCGAGATCTGGAGCAACTCCAGTTGCGCTGATTCCGATCCGAAGGAATCATGCGTGGTCTGCAAACTTGCGCGGAGTGACACCAGTTTTTCCTGAGCTGAATCGAGCAGCGCCTCGTAAAAGACGAATGCGCGCTTCCGAATGCCGTCGGCTTTCGCGTCGGGTTGGTCGGCGCTGCCGGCAACCAAGACGTTTCGTGAAAAGTGCAACTGCCCGTCCAAGGCGCCTTTGCTGCGTTCCGAATCACACTCCGCGATCAGATCATTCAGTATGGTAAAACATTCGGTGTCGTTTTGGTTCAGATACCGCTCCAAATAAATCGACGCGATCCGCTCGTGCAGAGGGTGCGCTGGCGCAATTTCCAAGCTCGCGCGTGCATACAAGCGTGCAACACGAGCCTTGGCGACTTCCCAGTCAGATCTGGCCATGCGGCGCAGCGAATGGGTGAGTTGTACCAGAATCACTGCGCTTTTTTCGTTCTCGATGAAGAAGTCAACCTGCTCCCATGCAAACTCCGCATCGGCGCGGCAGAGCCCCCAAAGCACCTCTGCGAGGTTCGCTCGCAAAGGCATCGACGGGTCGGCCCGCAGAAATTGAATTGCGAAGCGGATATCTTCGTCGAGAACACGAGTTGAAAAGACAATGATCGGCAAGCTCTGGGCAGCATCGATTCTCGGGGCCGGAAAGGACCATGCTAGATGATCGTCATCGCGGACCTGAGCTGCGGTCGGCACTCGATCGCGAGATGCGAGCAGCATCACCTCCCTGCAAAATGCCCAACGCCCCTCCTCCGGGGGCCAGGAGCAGTGGCGAATCACCTTTTCGACAGCGCTCACGAAATAGCCCCAGTCTTCCGCCATGTTCCCCTCCCGTTCATCCTTTCCGAGACGACCGATGTTCTTGTGACCATCAATGATTTCCCAGAGCGGTTCCACATCATCGCTAGTCAGTTGCGGGCGGTTGTCACGGAAGAGATACGGGCGCAAAGCGCTAACGATAATTGAGTCTCTGGAATCGTCGCTGTTTGGCGGAACCCACTCCGAAACCGTGAACCCGGGCTTAGGAACGGGTTCTTTCGCTTCCGGGGGAATCGCCGCAATCGCCTCCCTCGTCTTTCTGAAGACGGCATTTTCAAAATTGATAGTCGCCCATAGCCGGTGCTGCCGCCGGTAAACCCAACCCTCTACACGCTCCCAATTATCCCCCTCCGTTTCTCTGCCGGAGACCGGAAGATCAATCGCGATTCGCTCAAGTCTCTCGCGAATTGAACGATCCCCAGTGCGGTGACGCGCACCAAAAAGTTCGATCATCGCCTCCGAGTAATCCGACTCAAGATAGAGTGCGGGTACAAAAAGCAAATCGTCGAGCTTGCTCCCCAGCGTTTCCGGATACTCCGCTCCGACCTCCATCAAAATCCTCCACAGACGCGGAGACCTGGACTCGGTTCCTATTACACTCAGAATCGCGTCCATGTCCGCCTCCCGGCCCAGCACGGCGCACTGTTTTAAGAACCGCGTGAACCGGATCGCAATGCGCCCGCGATCGTCGGTGAAATCGGAATCCAGGAGCAGGTATTGGCTCGCTGGCACCCTTACGGTGGTACCGCGAAAAACTACGTTGACACCAGCAGAGAAATCGACATTACGAGCCTCTCGGAGCAACTCGGGTCCCGCGTTGTATGCGACGACGGCTATTGCGGCCATCACCGAAGCAAATCCGTCCGAAATGGCTTCATAGCCTTGTGCGATAGAATATTGCCCGCCGTGCCATAGGTCGCGCTTGCGAAAGTGCATCGGCATGATTCTCCCTCCGAGCGTGACGTGTTCGTCGCCCTCGGGCAGTGAGCGAAAAGCGACCTCGCAAAGCCGAACCACAAGCGAAAACACAGCCGGGTTATCTCCGGCGGCTACGAGACAACCCAGGTGATCCGCCAATGCATCCACGTCATCGTGGGGAAACTGGGCAACCCGGTCTTCTACCAAAAGGCTTGAGAGCGACGCGATGCTTTCTTGGATGGCTGCCGGGAGTGTCTTGCAAACGACCTCCACCGCTACTCTCGCCATGTATCCCCGCGCATTGGAAACCGGCTTTGAAACGTGCTCCGCAAGCAGCCCTCGACCGGTGGCGTTGAGCGCTTTCATCACGGGGGGCGCGACTGCGGCTTGCCCTGCTGCAAAAACCGTCTTCTTGAGCTCGTCCAAAACGAAGAGAACAGGCCAGTAGACGTTGGGATTGGCTGAGAGGAGCCCAGAAAGCTTTTCCGCGAAGGCGCTCCACGCCTCGGCTCTGGCGCGGACAATGGCTTGCCCCGTGACGGTTGCGTTAAAATCCTGCAATCCGCCCACCAGGTGCCGCAGCGCTTTGTGGGTTGGGCTTTCCATATCGTTTTCCAGCCGAACCGAGTTGAGCAGAGGCTCCAATTCGCCGAGTAATGTGAAGCGCCTAGCCGCAAGGACGGACGGGAGCATTCGAACAACCGCTCGCAGAAATGGGATCCCCTCGATCTGGCGGGCACATTCCCAAAACTGTTGCGGTTCGTCCATGTCCCACAATTCTTCCAGCGCCATCATGTAACTGATGCGGTAGAGGACGGGGAACAATGGGTTCTCGTCCGTAAAGTCAACGAACGCAGCAAACTCACGCGGAACGGTGTGCTGAGCGATTGCATGATCGTGCAGCAGGTGGTGACGGAAGGAAATTCGGTCGTCGCCCACGCTGCCCCCGGAGATCAAACGTGGCGGGGTAAGTACGCCACGTTTTCGAAGGTCTTCCACAGCGGCACGCTCGGTGCAATCGAGCCCCAACGCGGTTGCTGAAGTCTGCATCCGTCGCGAGGCAACCATCTTGCCGCAGATTTTCGCGAGGGCGCTTTCGCGTGGGGATCTTCCATTGTCGAGAACCCGCTTATTCCAAAAAAGGCGAAGGATATGAGCCTGGCTCTCCCATGCAGGAAAAGGCGAGCTTTCGTCGATGTCCTGCGACAACTCAGCAATCAGCTTCAGATAAAATGGCGAACGGTGGAGATCGCCAGCCTTTTGGCTTTGGCACGCGCTCTCCAAGAAATGCCGCATCGCGGGCCTTCGCTGGGAAAGCTGTTCCAAATCCTCACCCGACAATCCCTGCAAATGAAAATGCGCAACCTTCGCGAATTCCGCAGACGCATAACCGGGCGTTCCAGCGCCAGGGAAGAGCTGGCGCAATTCCTCGCTGCCCTTTAATTCGAACTCCCGAACGCTGGCGATCACTGTCCATTCGGTCGCCCTGGATTTGACTCGCTCCAGAGCCCTCCGCATTGCCTTTTCCTTCAGGCCGTCGCGCAGGGCATCCAGTGCATCCGTGATCAGATACCGCCGGCCTGGTATGTTCCAATTGGCGAGAACGTCCTCAATGGGAAGCTTGAGCCCCGGGACCGGCGCTATGAAAGAATCTTCGAAGAGATCCTCCGCAAGCAGGAGCACTACCGAATCACCATTCTTCAAAATCTTCTGAACCAATACGCTGATGATACCGCTCTTTCCGCAACCGGGTTCGCCGGTGAGCAATAGCGATCCGTTTTGAATCGCAGCGTAAAGCGCCTCCAATTCGGTGGCCCGTTTCAGATGGATCGCATTATCAGGCCCTTCGCCGAATCGGAGGATAGTATGCTCCTTTAGGGCACTGATGTTCCGTCCTGTCAACGACTGGAGCATTTGAACATCGCCGGTGCCTACCTCCGACTCCAGCCTGGCGATTTCACCTTTGGTTTCCTCGATTTGTTTTTTGATGGAAAACTTTTGCCCCGAATCTGACGCGATGGCCAAGTCTCGCTCAAGGTGCTCGCGCTTTTCGCGCCAGGTTTCAATGGCATCGCCCATAGCTTAATCCTCCTTTTCCAACCCGCGTATCCGGTCCTGCGCTTCCCGAATGGAATGCTTCAGGTTGAATTTGATGTTGGGGTCAACGGCGACTGCTTCCTCGATTAGAAGGAACTCAAGTTTCTCACGCCAGACGGAGAGAGCGGCAGAAAAAGTCGCCGCGGGTCGAGGAATGGCCGGTTCCGGGTTGAACATCAGAGGCGTGCATGTTGGACGCGGCTTTTGTCTCAATTCTCCAACGGGACCTGGTTCGACGCCACTCTTGCCTAGCAAGGCGTCGTAGAGGGCCTGAAATCCTGCCTTCGAGTCCAAGACATAATGGGTCTGCGCTCGCATAGGGTCCGGCACGTGCGCCTCGTCGGCCCGGTCGAATATTACCGGCACGAACTTATTGGAAATGCTGCGGGCGTCGTAGAGTGCCGTCGTGATCAGCGCTCCCTCCCAAGCGACTCCCTTGCCTTTTCCGGGCAGTTCCTGACCGAGGAAACGCCGGTAGTAGGTTTCGGTGCAAACGCAGATCACGTGCGATGCCTGCTGCAAACAGCCCAGCATCCAGCGGGGCCAGCCTTCAGGTGGCGAACCGTTGACATACCGGTCAAGCAGCGTTTCGATGCCATGTGCCCGAAGGGTTTCGGACAATCCGAGCACTCTTTCACGGTGCTCCGGCGAATCGTGGCTGTAACTGATAAAAACTTTGTGGGCGGTCGGGTTCATCGCGATGCGTAAAACCATCGCAATTACAAATCCATCTATCGCGCAACGCAAGTGGATTGGGATTGGCCATCAAAGTAATCCGTTTACACCTCGAATCCGGCACCGGCCAATCTCTCCTTCATCTTCGCCCACAGCCGCCGTTGCTCGCCCCAGTCGATTTCTGCGACCACCGGGCGGAGATTGGTTTCGTTCACGCCGGCAGCGCCGCTTCCATCCAAGAGGAGCAGTTCCTCCTGAATATCGGGCGCCAAGTGAAGCAGGTTCAAGATTTGCGTCACCCTCGTATAGCTCACGCCGCCGAGGCGGGCGAGGTCGGCGCTGCTTTCCACGGTGCCATCAGTCACGAACCGGTCCAGGCGGAGTGCGAGCGCCATCAGCTTGGCGACGCGCGGAATGACCAACGGCGGGGGTTCGGCGGGTCCGGCTGCGAGCCGTTTTTTGCCCGATTCGCCCCGGCGAAATGAGATCGGGCAAATCACGGTGAGGTTGTCTATTGTGGGGGTGTTCATGCGGCGGCGGTTGATTGCTGAAGGTCCGCCCCGAGAGCTTTGATGCCCGTGGGCCGGAATGTGATGGAGACGGTGCCTGCCTGCGCATCGTATGAAATTCGTTCGATGAGCAGTTTGAGCAGCCGTTCTTGTTCGCCGGTGGCCAGGCAGTCCCAGGCCGGGCTGAATTGCGCCAGCGCGGCCCGAAGTTCATCGGGCTCGACACGCTCTTTGCCCGGCGGCGTGCGCTCCCACGTTTGCCGCAGGATTTCGGTAGTCAGCGCCGGGTCGTGCCCTATCGCCCGAATCCGTTCGACCACGAACTTCTCGATCTCGCTTGCGGACAGCGAACCGCTCGGGCACGAATCGTAACCTGTTTTGATCGCCTGCACGCAGACGTAATAGCGGTAGCAGCGCCCATCGCGTTTCTTGGTCCAGGAATGCGTCATGCCATGGTTGCAACGCGGGCAATGGAGCAGCCCCTTGAGCAAGGCGCCGTGCTTGTTGCGGACCCGCACCCCTCCTTCCTTGGCGTTTCGGTGAAGCAGCGCCTGCGCTTTTTCCCAGAGCACGTCGTCGACGATCGCGGGCTGCTCGCCGGGATAGATTGCCCCTTCGTACTGCACGCGTCCCGTATAGATGATGTTAGTCAGGAGCCGATACAGATTGCCCTTATCCCACGATCCGCCGCCGCTCTCGGCACCGCGTTTGTTGATCCAGCTTTTACGTCGCCAGCCGCGCGAATTGAGTTCGCTCACAGCAGCCAGGAGGGCGGGGTTCTCTATATAGAGAGCGAAGATTTCGCGCACCATCACCGCCTCCGCTTCGTTCACCAGCAGGCGCGGGCCTTTCGGGTCGATGTTGTAACCCAGCACGGGATTGCCTCCCACGTATTTGCCCTTCTTGCGGGCGGCGCTCATCTTGTCCTTTGTGCGCTCGGCAATGATCTCGCGCTCGAACTGGGCGAAGGAGAGCAGGATGTTGAGCGTCAGCCGTCCCATGGAATGGGTGGTGTTGAACTGCTGGGTGACGCTCACGAACGAGCAGCCTTTGCGGTCGAGCACTTCCATGAGCCGCGAAAAATCGAGCAGGCTGCGCGAGAGCCGGTCCACTTTGTAGACCACCACCGCATCGGCCTTGCCCTCTTCCACATCCAACAGGAGGCGCTTGAGCGCCGGGCGCTCGATGGTGCCGCCGGAAAATCCACCGTCGTCATAATGATCGGGGAGGGGAATCCATCCCTCCGACGCCTGGCTCTTGATAAACGCCTCGGCGGATTCGCGCTGGGCATGCAGCGTATTGAACTCCCGTTCCAAGCCTTCCTCGGTGCTCTTCCTGGTATAGATTGCGCAGCGAATCACCTTCTTTTTTTCGGGCTTCATTGCGCACCTCCTTTCGGGGTCACGCCAAAGAAGCGCTTGCCGTTCCATTGGGTGCCGGTGATGTGCCGGGCAACGGCGGAGAGTGATCCAAACCGCTGTCCCTCGAACTCGAACCCGTTCTCGCGCACCAATACGCGAAGCTGCCGACCGTGGTATTCCTTCGTAATAACGCTCCCGGCCATGGGTGGCGGAGCGCCTCGCGAAGGTTCCGCTTTCGGCTTCGGCGCAAACGACAGGACTGCGGTTTGCGCGACCAGCGGCGAAATCTTCATTGCCGGAATCCGGATGCGAATATCGCCGTCGTCCGCGATCTCTTCCGCCCGGCGACGTGCCCGCTCCGAAAGACCGCCTTCGGCCAGCGCCTGGAGCTTCCAGGCGATCCGGCGCACCAGCCGTTCCCGGTGGCGCGAGGGCGATTCCTGTTGGAAGACCTCGCGGTATTTCGCGCGAAGCTCGCCCGTGGTCATGACGCGCAGCAGCGCCACCTCGCTTTGCAATTCAGTGGCAATCATGGGCGGCATCCTTCGGTTGCGAAGCGGCGAGTGGCGAGCGGGGCGGGGGAGACGGCATCGAACCCGCCCCCTTTGCTTTGAAGCGCTGAAAACCGTGAACGAGCAGCGCGGCAATGGCGCGCAGCCGCTGCTCCGGGGACATGAGGGATGGATCGTCGTCGAGGTGGACCATGCCACGGGTCCGGTGTCAACGAAGGGCACACGTTCGAAGAGGGTTGCGAATGGCCGCCCTTGCGCAACTCCTGCTTTAACGTACGTAACAGCCAAAAATGGCAGTCTGAGACACCTGAGACTTTTATCCCGATTCGGCGTCTGCTTATCGCGTTTTTGGCTTCTGAACAAGTCTTTGCAGTCTCAGAGAGAGACTGCCCGATTTCCGCCCTGTGCCGCGCAATGCGCTTGGTTACAGGGGGTTGCGCCGCTTTGCCGATTGGCAGGAGCGGCGGAGTTGTATTTAACGAAGAGCACAGATTGTTCGTGCTCTGCAAGAGTGGCGACCCTAAGGGGATTCGAACCCCTGTTACCGCCGTGAAAGGGCAGTGTCCTAGGCCACTGGACGATAGGGTCTTGTGGAGAGGGCGGAAAATATCGAGGGAAATGGCGCTGTTGGCAAGGGTTTTATTTTGGGAACTTTCAACACGAATGCGAAGCCGAAGCTGAGGCTCTATTCCACCGGGCGCATAAAGATGAAAGTCTCGCCTTCGTGCTTGGACTCGTAGGTCTTCTTGTCCACCCAGATCGTGTAGGGGTGGTCCTTGACATGCACCTCGAAGGTGTATTCGCCGTCCACGGTTTGCGCGTAGACGCCGCCCTTGCCGAAGGTGACTCGCTGCTCGGTGGGTTGAGCCGTGAAATGCTTGGCGACGATGACGCCTGTCAGGGAGTTGCCCGACACGCCGGCGCCCATTTTCATGATGCCGTAGGCGCCCAGCCCCAGGGCGATGGCGCCGAGGCCCAGGCCGATGGCCCACTCGCGCGCCGTGGTGCCGGGGACGGTGTACGGGGACTTTCCTCGCGGACGCTCTCCACCTTCGCGGCGAGCGCTACCTGCAAGATCGCATCGACAGTTCCCTTGCGAGCCATCTGCGACTCTCTGCGTTATCTGCGGTTTGCTCATGGCTTGGCGGATTCTGAAGGCGGTTCGGAAATGGTGTGCGGCACGGCACGCGTGACGGTGACGGTCTGCGCCTTGAAACGTCGTTCCCAAACGTACCGGCGCAACAAGACTTTGAGGGTGGCCGTCAGCGGGACGGCGAGGAGCGCCCCCAGCAGGCCGCCGAAGACCAGGCTCCAGACAAACACCGAGACGATGATGGTCATCGGGTGCAGGCCGACCGATTCGCCAACGATCCGCGGGGCGATGAAGAGGCTGTCCAGGTGCGTCACCACGAAGAAGATAACGGTGACCCAGAGCGGTCCCTGCCAGTTGTGAAATTGCACGGTGGCGATGAGTACCGCCGGAATCCAGCATACGAGGACGCCGAGGTAGGGCACCAGTTGCAGCACGGCGACGGCCAGGCCGATGAGGATGGCGAATTCGAGGCCCATGAACAGCAGGGCGACGGTGAGCAGCACCCCGTCGATCGTCGTCACCAGGATTTGGCCGCGGAAGAAGGCCATCAGGTAGCTGTTGATCTCACTCAGGCAACTGACCAGTTCGTCCTTGAAGGGCGACGCGCGCAGGGGCAGGTAGACGCTCCACCGCTGCGAAATCCGCTCGGCGTTTGTCAGGAAAAAGAAAACGTAAACCGGGACGAGCAGCATCCCCAGGAGCACGCCAAACACGCCGAGAAATCCCTGCACGCTGCCGGTGACGAAGCGCCACAGTTTCAGCGGCAATTCGGGAAGCTGTTTCTGTGCCCAGTCCGCGGACTGCTCGACGGCTTCCTTGATGTAAGCGTTTTGCTCGTATTTGACCCGGTACTGCTTGACCGCGTTCTCCAGACTCACGCTCGCCTTGGTTTCAAGAGCGGGGAAGGCTTTGGCAAACCGGACGCTTTGATCGTAGATCCGCGGAATGATGAGCGAGCCGATCAGGATGAACGCCAAGAGCATCGGCGCAAAAACGAGGGTGACCGCCCTCGTGCGCGGCACCTTGCGGGCGACGAGTTTGTCCACCAGCGGATTCATCAGATAGGCGATGATGCCGGCGACGGCGATCGGCGTCAGAATCGGCTGCAGAAAACCGAGAACACGCTTGAGGGCAATGAGGAGAAACACGGTCAGCGCCCCGATGATGGCCATCGCCAGCGCGGTCAACGCAGACCAGAGGACCATTTTCTGCCAGTTGGTAGGGTAGCTTTTCGTCATTACTCATTTCCCGCCGGCGGCTCGCCCCGCGTTGCGTTCTGGAGAAGCGACGAGAATTCCGGGATATCCCTCGGGGGCGCCCACTTGTCATTGCGAAACATCAGCCAGGCTCTCTGGAGATTGGCGTGCAGCGCTTCGACAGAGAGCCCGGTGCCCTCGGTTCGCAGACGGAACGGGGGAATTCTCAAGACCAGCTTGAACTCCGCCAGCCGGCATTGAAGCTTCGGAAGCCGCGACAGATAACGGTACGGCTTGACGAGCTCCAGCTCGACGGTGGCGTTCTTGTCCTTCCCGACGATGGCAAGCTTTTCGATGTCGTGCCATGCAATGATCCCCAGCCCCAGGCGGCGGTCGAACACGCCGGCGCGCGTCAGCACAATAGGAGACGGGCCCGCTTCGGTCGTTGCTCCAGCCGGCTTTTCCGGCGGCTTTTCGCCAACGGAGCGCGCGGGCGGCTCCATGGCGGCGGTTTCGTTAATTCGCCACGCGGCGTAGGCCAGGACACTCTTGATATCCTCGGGGCGAAGCATCGGATTAGTCTGAAGGATTTCGCTCTCCGTGCGTCCGGAAGCGAGCATGGTAAGGACGGTTGCGGCGGAAACGGGCAAATGCCGAATACAAGGCTTACCGTCGAGAAAATCGGGATTATGCGTAATCCCGTTGAATTCGGGCAGCGTCATTGGTCAAACCTACCAGCGCGAAGAATCGAACGCACGAAGAATCGTTGGACAACTCCCGGATCGGCGTTATCGGTGGATACCCCAGCCCGGGGCCATGTATTCTCCGATGCGCCGCTACCTCGTTTTCACCTACTACGCCGGTCGTCCTCTCGGCGGTTTTCACGACTTTCTGGACTCGTTTTCCAACGTGCCGGATGCCCTGGACAATCTCTTGGACGAACCGGGACGTTATTTTCAGATAGTTGATCGAAACTCGAAAAAAATCGTCAGGCAAGGCCTTACAGCTTTCAAAAATTATTCTTCAGCGGAATTTGAACGGGAAGAATAAAGATATGATTGCCAAAACCCAAAGAAAATAATCTAATACGGGGTATGGCCTCTTTTCCCCTCCCTGACGCCGCCCCGAACTCTCACCCCGATGGCGACTCCCTCGCCGCCGGGGACCCGCCGTTATCCGGCACGAAGCAATTCGAACTGAAACGATGGGATAACGCTGAAATTCTCTGGTGCGGCGGTGCTGTCGATGTCCGCGAAGCTCTGGTGAAAGCCACCGTCGCCGGGGTTTCCCTGGCGTTCGTGGATCTCACCGGCGCCGACCTGGAAGCGATCGACCTGCCGGCGCGCGCCGATCTGCAAAATGCCTGCCTGAAGAAAACCAGGTTTTCCAAGAGCCGCTTTCAGCAGGTCAACTTCCTCAAGGCAATCCTGGACGACGGATCCACGGTCATCGCGCCGTATCCGCATGGGTATCTCAAAGCGGATATTATTGCGTTTTTCACCAACCGCGGCGTCCGATACAAGGGCAAGGATTTCTTTGGCGAGAAATACGGGTTGCGCAAAAAGCTCGAAAAGGATCGCCCCGATGCGGCCGAATCCGAGAAGCAAATCAAGTGGATCGAGGCGTGCGAGGAGCGCGGCCGCGCCGCCCGTGTTGAATACGCCGTCAAAGCGATCGAGGAAAACGGCGCAACTCTCAACTTCGGAGTGCTTTCCGATCCGTCAAAGCAAGCAGGAGACTGCATCGACCTGGAGGCTGAAATCACCGTGAACAACATTTCTTTTGCCTGCTGCGGCGGACAGGTGACCAAGGGCACCTCGGGCGGGGAGGACGGCAAAAAAACGGTCGGGTTCATGCCGGCAATCAGCCCGGAGATCGGGAAGCTTTTTCAACATTTTGCGCTCGATCGCAACCACGGCGAAACAATGAACGCCATCCACGAGGCAGTGTTGAAAGCCTGCCAAAAGGCGTGGGACGAGCTTGGCTGGGAGCGATGCACTCCCTTGCAGGCCGCGCTTTGCTCGGCGGAGGATATTCGCAAAGCCATCAGCAGCGCCGTCCGCGCAGGTCGTTGGGATGACTATCTCTTTTGGTTTGAAGTGGCCGCGGTTCGCCCGGAAACCAAGCCCAAACCGAATGCGGCGGCCTGGAAGCTCAAGATCGAAGCAGACGGCAATTTTGCGATCGAGTCGGGAGACAACCTCGTCTGCGAATACCGAAACCCCGCTCCCGACACCACCGATTGGATCGGGAACGCCATCCTGCTCCACTCCAGCCCGCGAGTCTTGCAGCAGTTGGAATACTTGCTGGACCGCTACATCGATGCGGTCCATCTCCTCAACGCCGTGCAACGGACTCCGCTTAGCCAGGAGCAACTGGAGGCGATGAGCGAGACGCAGCAGATCCTCGCCCAGGCCAGGGGAGAGATTCGGTAGGCGACAGCAGTTAAACCGCAGATAACGCAGATATTCGCAGATTTTTCGCAAGAACCCGCGGTCGCGCCAGCTTCCGAGTCAGCGCACTGGTGGGAGAATGAAATACTTCAGGGGGCGGTTTGCGTTTGCAGGGAACTGGAGGCTGGAGCCTCAAAGACATGGGAATTCCCACAGGCTGGAGCCTGGGAACGAGCGCGCGAATATGTCCGCGACCAAGGGGCCGCACCTCTTCGAATTGCCACCGGAGCGCTGGGCAATCGCAGGCGCCGCGCCGCTGGCGCTGAGAAAATGCCCTGGGAGCAGCGCCCTTATCGGGCTTCCCACTACACCCTGAAATACCTCTCCGCCCGTCTTACCACCTCCGGGTAATCCGTCTTGAACGCGCAGGCGTCGCGCAGGGCGGCCAAATCGATGCCGGAGGCGTCGCGGGCGGAGAGCGGGATGGCGCGGTAGCGCTCGCCGGCTTCGAGCAGTCCGTCCTGTTCGTAGTAAGTGACGTAGCGGGCGATGTCGTGCAGGGCGAATTCGGTATTGGACCCGAAGGCGTCGCACGTGGGACAGCCGGGGCAGTAGGTGCTGCGGTGGGCGACCACAAGTTCACGGAGCGCCTCGACTTCCGCCAGCTTGAGCGGGGCTTTGTAAGTGCGCGCCGCGGCGGTGTTCATGTCCATCTGGCCGATGTTCTCGATCATCGAGCAGACGGCGGAAATGCGCGGATCGCTCCAGACAGCGTGCAGGAGGGCCTGCTGCGTGGTGAGCCCCAGCTTGTCGAATTCGGGCAGGCGCTTGGGAATTTCACCGGCGCCGCGCATGGTCTTCATGGCCACCAGCCCGATGCCCGCCTCGTGGCACGCCTCCAGGGCCTGGTCGAAAGCGTCCCCCTTCTTGAAAAACGGGGTGTACTTGAGCATGATCGCGTCCACGAATCCGCCCTGCGCCGCTGCGAGAAGGTATTCGTTCAGCGCGGGATCGTGGCAGGAGAATCCGACGTTGCGGCATTTGCCTGAGCTCTTGAGCTGCTCCACCACTTTTTTAAACGCGCCGCCCTTCGGCCATTCCTTCGAGCCGGGGTATTCCCGCTCGCAAATGCCGTGGATGAAGAAGCAATCGACATAACTGGTTCCAAGCTTGGCCAGGCGGACGTCGATCTGTTCCAGCAATTGCTCGGGGCCTTTCCGGGGATGATCCTTGGTGACCAGATAAATCTCCTTGCGCCGCTCCGGGTATTTCTTGAGCCAGTCGCCGACGATCGTTTCCGATTTCCCCTTGATATAGCAGTCGGCGGTGTCGAAATTGCGGATGCCCATCGACCATGCGATGTCGAGGTATTCGGGGCTGAGAGCGTTCATCATGCCGCCGAGGGTGATGAGAGTGAGCGCACGCCCGGTCTTGCCGAATTCGCGCGTGGGGAGCGGTCCCGACGCGCTGTTGGCGGCTGCGGTGGACAGGGAATCCGCCCCGCGGAGCAGACCGGGGGCAATTGCCAGGGCAACGGGCGCGGCCAGGGCGGTTTTGAGGAAGCTGCGACGGGACGTGGCGGATTCGGGATCGATGTTGTGCATGGTTTCTGTAGCGGAAACTAGACTCAGAAACCCGCGTTGCGCAAGAACAGTCCTATCCGTGGTTCCCATTTGCTGCTTGCGTTAGCCGGAAAAAACCCGAGAACTATTAGCGATCAATACTCCCATGAAAATCTACATCGACGGGGCGTTTTACTCGCAGGCCGACGCAAAGATTTCCGTGTTTGACCACGGACTTCTCTACGGCGACGGCATTTTCGAGGGAATCCGCTTCTATTCCGGGCGCGTGTTCAAGCTTGAGGAACACATCGACCGACTCTACGACTCTGCCCGCGCCATCCTGCTCAACGTCCCGATGACCAAACAGGAGATGACGCAGGCGGTTCTGGAAAGCTGCCGGCAGAACGAACTGCGCGACGGCTACGTGCGCCTGGTGGTCACACGCGGCGTGGGCGATCTGGGGTTGAACCCGAAGAATTGCCCGAAGGCGACGGTCATCGTCATCGCGGCGACCATCAAGCTTTACCCCGAGGAACTCTACCGCAACGGACTCGACGTGGTCACCTGCGCCACCCGGCGGATCGCCCCCGGCGCGTTCAGCCCGGCGATCAAGTCTCTCAATTACCTCAACAACATCATGGCCAAGATCGAGACCGGGACCGCCGGCGAGGGCCTGATGCTCAACGAACAGGGCTACGTGGCCGAATGCACCGGCGACAATATCTTCATCCTGAAGAACGGGCGACTTTTCACGCCGCCCATTTCGGCGGGGGCACTGCGTGGCATCACGCGTGGCGTGGTGTTCGACATCGCCGCCGAATTCGACATACCGGTGACCGAGCCGGAAGTGACGCGCTACGACATCTTTACCGCGGACGAGTGTTTCCTGACGGGCTCGGCGGCGGAAATCATCCCGGTGGTGAAGCTGGACGGGCGGCCGATCGGCGACGGCTGCCCCGGCGCGGTGACCGCCAGGTTCATCGCCCGATTCCGCGAGTTGACACGCTCGACCGGCACGCCGATTTATAATCAGTAGAATCTCTGAAAGGCACACCCATGGTCTGCGACGTTTGCAAAACTAATACGGCAACAGTGTTCCTGACGCAGATCGTGGACGGCAAGATGCAGAAGGTGAACCTCTGCGAAGCCTGCTCCAAGGAGAAAGGCGTCACGAACCCGATGGGCTTCGAGCTGGCCGACCTGCTGCTCGGGCTCGGGGCCGCCCAGGAAATCGAGAAGGGCGCCACCGCCCAGCAGTGCCCGGCGTGCGGGTTCAGCCAGAACGATTTCAAGAAGACCGGACGGCTCGGCTGCCCGGCCTGTTACGATACATTTTCCGAGGGGCTGAGCGGTTTGCTCAAGGCGATGCACAAGCGCACTTCGCACGCGGGCAAGATTCCCGCGCGTCTGATGCGTAGCATCGAGCTTGACGCGCGTATGAAACAATTGCAGAGAGATCTCGCCAAAGCTGTCGCAGAGGAAAAATACGAAACGGCGGCGCACATCCGCGATCAGCTTAAGGAGCTCGAGCAAAAACCGTGAATATTAGCAGCCTGTTTTCCAATAGCGGTGAGTGGGCTCAAAATGACGGTCCGCATCATCAGATCGTCATTTCGAGCAGGGTCCGTCTCGCCCGCAACCTGCGCGGCCATCCCTTCCCCGGCTGGGCGAAAAAGGCCGAACGCCTCCACGTCCTCGAACAGATCAAGCCGGCGGTGCAGGAATTGCCGGAAATGCAGGACGCCTTCTGCGAGTACTTGCAGGAAATCCAGCCAGTGGACAAGCAGGTGCTGGTGGAGCGTCACCTCATCAGCCGCGAACACGCCGCCAAGGGCGTGGGCAGCGCGGTGGCGATCGCCAAAAACCAGACGCTGAGCATCATGATCAACGAGGAGGACCACCTCCGGATGCAGGTGCTGCGGCCCGGCCTGCAATTGCGCAACGCCTTCAAGCAGATCGACAAGGTCGACAGCGCGCTCGAAACCCGCATCGACTACGCCTTTCACGCGACGCTCGGCTATCTCACCGCCTGCCCGACCAACGTCGGCACCGGCATGCGCGCCTCGGCGATGATCCATCTGCCGGCCCTGGTTCTCAGCGAACAGATCAACCAGGTCGTCCAAGCCGTGAACAAGATCGGCCTGGCCGTGCGCGGCCTCTACGGCGAGGGCACCGAAGCGATGGGCAATCTTTTCCAGATTTCCAACCAGACCACGCTCGGGCAGAAGGAGGACGATATCGTCGCCGACCTCAACAAGGTCATCGAGCGCATCATCGAACACGAGCAGAACGCCCGGCAGATGCTCTTGCAGAAGAAACCGGGCACGCTGCTGGACAACATCGGGCGCGGATACGGCGTTCTCTCGCACGCTTATTCGATGAACTCGAAGGAGGCGCTCAACTTGCTTTCGTTCCTGAAACTCGGGGTCGATCTCGGACTTTTCCCGTCCGAGTGCGGCGCGGCGGTCGATGATCTTTTCATTCTTACCCAGCCCGCCCACTTGCAACGAGATTCTCAACAGAAACTCACGCCCGAAGAACGCGACACCTTGCGCGCCGCGATAATCCGCGACAGATTGAAGGCGTGTCCGAAACCGGACAGTTCCAAAGTGCCGATGCCGCCGCTGTCCAAAGAAGAAAAGAAAGAAGATGAATAACTTTACACCGCGTGCCCAACAGGTTCTGGCTCTCGCCCGCAAGGAGGCCGACCGGTTTAACCACAATTATGTGGGAACTGAACATTTATTGCTGGGGCTGATCAAACTGGGGCAGGGCGTTGCCGTCAACGTGCTGCAGAAAATGGGACTCGATCTCGACACCGTCCGCATGGAAGTCGAAAAACAGGTCGGGACCGGACCCGAAACCCAGATGGTCGGCAACATCCCGTATACGCCGCGCGTAAAGAAGGTGCTGGCGCTGGCCGGGAAAGAAGCCAAGGCGCTCACCCATTCCTATGTGGGCACCGAGCACATCCTGCTCGGCCTGCTGCGCGAAGGGGAGGGCGTCGCCGCCCGCGTCCTGAAGAATCTGGACGTGGATATCGAGCGGACTCGCAACGAGATCCTCAAGGAACTGGACCCCAATTTCACGCCGCAAGAAGGGCCTGAACAGGAACCCGGTCAACCGATGGGCGGTGGCCCCACCCAGGGCGAGCCGATCGGGAAAAAGGGCGAGGTCAAGACGCCGGCACTGCGTGCCTTCGGGCGCGACCTGACGGAGCTGGCCCGCAAAGCGGAGCTGGACCCGGTCATCGGACGGCACAACGAAATCGAGCGCGTCATCCAGATCCTCTGCCGGCGCACCAAGAACAACCCGGTGCTGCTGGGTGAAGCCGGCGTGGGCAAGACCGCCATCGTCGAGGGCCTGGCACAGGAGATTTCCGCCGGGAACGTGCCGGAACTCTTGCGCGACAAGAAAGTCGTCACGCTCGATCTCGCCCTGATGGTTGCCGGAACCAAATACCGCGGCCAGTTCGAGGAGCGCATCAAGGCCGTGATGGACGAGATTCGCCGCAGCAAGAACATCATCCTGTTCATCGACGAATTGCACACGATCGTCGGCGCGGGCTCGGCCGAAGGGGCGATGGACGCGTCCAACATTATCAAGCCGGCTCTAAGCCGCGGCGAGTTGCAATGCGTCGGCGCGACCACGCTCAACGAGTACCGCAAGTACATCGAGAAGGACGCCGCGCTCGAACGCCGGTTCCAGACCGTGAAGGTGGAGGCTCCCAGCGTCGAGGACACCATCCAGATTCTCAAGGGGTTGCGTCCGAAATACGAGGAGCACCACCACGCCCGTATCACCGATGAGGCCGTGGAACTGTGCGCGAAGCTTTCGGACCGCTACATCACCGGGCGCTTCCTGCCCGACAAGGCGATCGACGTCATGGACGAAGCCGGAGCGCGCGCGCGCATCGGCTCGATGACCCGTCCGCCGGACGTGAAGGACATCGAGGTCGAGATCGAGGAGATCCGCGGTCGCAAGGAAGCAGCCATCAAGGCGCAGGACTTCGAAAAGGCCGCCTCGCTCCGGGACACCGAGAAGCAGGCCAAGGAAAAGCTCGAAGAGATTCTTTCCGCATGGCGCACGCAGCGGGAGGAAAAGGAGGTCGTTGTCACCGACGACGACATCCTGCACGTGGTCTCCAAGACCACCGGCGTGCCGCTACACCGCATGGAGCAGCAGGAAACCGCCAAGCTCCTGGCGATGGAAGGCGAACTGCGGAAGCGCGTCGTCGGCCAGGAGGAGGCGATCACCGCCATCTCCAAGGCTCTGCGCCGGTCCCGCGCCGACCTCAAGGACCCGCGCCGGCCCATCGGCTCGTTTATTTTCCTCGGGCCGACCGGCGTCGGCAAGACCTTCCTGACTTCTACGCTCGCCGAGTTCATGTTCGGCGACCGCGACGCGCTCATCCAGATCGACATGTCCGAGTACATGGAGAAATTCACCGCCTCGCGCCTCATCGGCTCGCCTCCGGGCTATGTCGGTTACGAGGAAGGCGGTCAGCTTTCCGAAGCCGTGCGGCGGCGTCCGTATTCGGTCGTGCTTTTCGACGAGGTCGAAAAGGCGCACCCGGACGTGATGCATCTCCTGCTCCAGATTCTGGAGGAGGGGAAGATCACCGACTCGTTGGGGCGCAAGATCGATTTCCGCAACACGATCATCATCATGACGTCCAACGTCGGCGCGGACCTGATCAAGAAGCAGACCACGCTCGGGTTTGGCGCTCCGACTCTCGGGGAGGAAGCCAACTACGACGTGATGAAGGACAAGATCATGGAGGAGGCCAAGCGCGCGTTCAAACCGGAGTTCATGAACCGGCTGGACGACTTGATCGTCTTCCATTCGCTCGCCAGGCGGGACTTGGTGGTCATTGTGGATCTGGAAGTAGAGAAAGTCGCCAAGCGACTGCGGACGAAGGAGATTCACCTCAACCTCGACGCCAGCGCCCACGAGTTTCTCATCGAGAAAGGCTACGACCCCGCCTACGGCGCGCGTCCGATGCGCCGCGCGGTGGAACGGTACTTGGAAGACCCGCTGGCCGAAGAGTTGCTGCGCGGGACCATCAAGCCCGGCGACACCGTGACCGTCACCGCCGCTGGAACCAAATTGGCCTTCCATGCGCCGGAACCGGCAGGCGGAGGAGCGGAAGCGGCGGCGGCGGGCTAGGCTCGGACATCCCAACCTCTGAGGAACGAGCGTGATCCCATCCGGCGTAGCGTAGGCTTTCATCCCATGGCTGTGGCTGGAGTTTGGTCATTTCAGGGTTATCCCGGAGGGATTTCAGCCTGTAGCCGGTGGTTGAGCGAGACCGGCGCCCCGATCGCTGTCATCCTGAGGAGCTAACCTCGCCAAAGCGCGAGGATGATTGTTGGGCATGAACCGGGGAGCGGCTTCGCAGTCGCGCGAGCGTCGTGGAGTGCGGCAGTCCTGTGCCGCCTTGGGAGAAAACGCCGTCAGCGA
>Ga0316220_1000474_pt1 | contig 57753 bp, 58 predicted proteins | sample TBH18005metaG_FD_203632 | JGI IMG/M metagenome (GOLD analysis project Ga0316220, IMG submission 203632) | Freshwater microbial communities from Trout Bog Lake, Wisconsin, USA - TBH18005 | ecosystem: Environmental > Aquatic > Freshwater > Lake > Hypolimnion/Profundal zone | place: USA: Wisconsin... | reverse complement strand
CCATGGCATTTATGGCAGTCCTCGTGTTCACCGTGATTTGCGTGAGGCAGGATTAAGTTGTGGTGAGAATCGTGTGGCTAGGCTTATGCGTGAAGCTAAGATTAAGTCGGTGCGTGGCTATCGCAAATCACGCTATAAGTCAGGCAAGCCTGCCATCGCTTCTCCCAATAGATTGCAGCAGCAGTTTGATGTGAAGCAGGCAGATGTTGCATGGGTAACAGATATTACCTACATTCGGACTTATGAGGGGTGGCTCTATGTTGCGGTTGTTATTGACCTCTATTCGAGAGCGGTTGTGGGTTGGTCGATGAAGCCGAGCATGTCGACTGACATCGTTTTAGATGCATTAATGATGGCGGTATGGCGACGACAACCTAAATCACCAGTCATCATTCATTCAGATCAAGGCAGTCAGTTTGGGAGCGATGACTTTATGCGTTGGTGTAAAGATAACAGCCTTGTACCGAGTATGAGTCGTCGTGGCAATTGCTACGATAATGCTGTTGCAGAATCGTTCTTTAGCAGTTTAAAGAAGGAGCGTATAAGGCGAAGCATTTACCCCACGAGGGAGGAAGCTAAATCAGAGATATTTGATTACATTGAAGTGTTTTATCATCGAAAACGTCGTCACAGTTATCTGAATCAGATGAGCCCGATGGCGTTTGAAAAGCTACAAATTGGAAGTTAAGAAACGTCTACGAAAGTCGGGGAAGTCCAGTGTGACTTTGTTACGTGTTTCCATAGTCAATAATCACTCAATAAGTAGTATATGGTTGAATATACTACTTTGGAATGTTAAAGTCTAATGTTGGTGGTGCCCCCGACACGAATCGAACGTGTGACCCTCCCCTTAGGAGGGGGATGCTCTATCCACTGAGCTACGAGGGCTTGATGTGCTTTGCAAGGCATGCATTATATAGTCAGTAGGATTATTACCATAGCTTTGCATCATTTGTTTGCTACTTTGCCTAAGCGCAAGGTTTAAGTTATGGCAAAACCCTTTGTCTTGGTGATAATATGGATGTGATATTGTGATCGCTTAATTCACTTTCGATTACAGTTGCATTGGACAGTTCCTTATGCACTAAGCTTGCCGATCTAGGCTGTTCAAGATGCTAAGGACAATACACAGGAATGTAGATGACGAATAAATTAAAAGGCATGATTCTTGCCGCAGGTCAGGGCACTCGGGTGCGTCCACTGACTAAAGATTTACCTAAGCCAATGATTCCTATTCTTGGTAAGCCAGTAATGGAGTATTTAATTGAGCATTTAGCGCGTCATGGTGTATGTGAAATTATGGTTAATGTGGCGCATTCACATCGAAAAATAGAGCACTACTTTAGCAATGGTAGTCGATGGGGTGTTGATATTGGCTACTCGTTCGAAGGCGTCTATGATCATGGCGAGATTAAACCGTCGCCATTAGGATCAGCAGGGGGTATGCGTCAGATTCAAGACTTTGGTGGTTTTTTTGATCAGACTACGATTGTGATTTGTGGGGATGCCTTGATTGATTTGGATATTGGAGCAGCGCTATTAGAGCATAAGCAGAAGAAGGCTATGGTGAGTATTGTTGCTATGCCAGTACCTAGTAGTGAAGTGGGTAATTATGGCATTGTAGAAACAGATGCTAATGGGCGTGTATTGTCTTTTCAGGAAAAGCCTAATCAAAAAGATGCGCGTTCTAATCTTGCCAGTACTGGTATTTATTTCTTTGAGCCGGAAGTTTTAGAGCTGATTCCAACGGGTGAGGTTTTTGATATAGGCAGCCAATTATTCCCGTTACTTGTAGAAAAAGGATTGCCTTTTTACGCTCAAAATCGTCACTATAACTGGATTGATATCGGACGTATTTCTGACTATTGGGAAGTGTTGCAACGTGTGTTACGTGGTGAAATTAGTTATATGAAAATGCCAGGTAAAGAAGTAAAGCCCGGAGTTTGGGTGGGGTTAAACACAAGTATAGATTGGGATCATGTCAAAATTGAAGGCCCAGTTTATATCGACTCAGGCACGAAAATAGATGCCGGAGCGGAAATTGTTGGTCCATGCTGGATTTCGCATGGCTCTCATATTCGTAAGAATGCCAAGGTGATACGTTCGGTGCTATTCGACTACACGCGCATCAGTGAGGCTGAAACTTTCTCTGAAATGATTGTTTCACCAAACTACTGCGTTGATCGCAGTGGAGAAACCTACTATATAGGTGATGATCGTTGCACTTTGCGTTGGGGTGATGCGCGTCCATAGTAGTCAATTAATGACCATCCGTTCTAACTTTTTCCTAGTATTGCATGAGTGACACTCACAACAAAGCCTAATGTCTTGCTTGGTTAGGCATGGGTTTTCTGCGATAATGGAAACTCAATTCCTTAGAGAAAGCAAAAGAAAATGGCACAATTTGACAATGTTAGCGTAAAAAAGAAAGCTAATATCTATTTTGACGGCAAATGCGTGAGTCACACAGTGATGTTACCTAATGGAACTCGAAGCACGATAGGGGTTATTTTTCCAAGCTTGCTAACTTTTAACACAGACGCACCTGAGTTGATGGAAATCAATGCTGGCACCTGTAAAGTCCTGCTTAAAGGTGAAACGGTTTGGAAAACTTACGGTGCGGGTGAGAAATTCACTGTACCTGGTAAATCATCATTTGATATTGAGACATTAGAAACACTAGACTACGTTTGCCACTTTGAGTAAATGTTAAGCACTGTATAGCTAGACTTCTATTGTGTGCTAGCTTTACTGTCGTTTTTCTCACTATTTCTTGGTATTAATTAAGTTTGGATCTATAAGGATCGTTATGCCTTCATTCGATATTAGTTCAGAAGTTGATATGGTCGCTTTGAAAAACGCGATTGATACTGCGGGTAAGCAAATTACAAATCGCTATGATTTTAAAGGCTCTTCAGCAAAGGTAGAGCTTAATGAGAAGGATAGTCTAATCACATTATTTGGTGATAATGACTTTCAGCTAGATCAAATTAAGGATATTTTGTTGCCGGGGATGGAAAAGAAAGAGCCTGATTCATCCAAGCGCTTAGAACACAAAGATGTGCAAAAAGTATCTGGCAATAAAGTGAAGCAAGAGCTCAAAATTCGCGATGGCATAGACTCTGATTTAGCAAAGCGCATTGTTAAACTAGTTAAAGACTCAGGCTTGAAAGTTCAAGCCAGTATTCAAGGTGAAACCGTGCGCATCAATGGCGCTAAACGTGACTTGTTGCAAGATGCAATTGCTTTTGTTAAGAAAAGTGTGACTGACTTTCCATTGCAGTTTGGTAACTTTAGAGATTAAGTACACTATTAATTAAGAAAATTATGGCAAAAACCTTATACGAAAAATTATTTGATGCGCACGTTGTGCATGAAGAAAATGGCACTGCATTAATTTATATCGATCGTCATCTAGTGCATGAAGTGACAAGTCCGCAGGCATTTGAAGGTTTAAAGCTAGCCAATAGGAAATTGTGGCGCCCAGCGTCCATATTGGCGGTGCCTGATCATAACGTGCCAACTACTGATAGAAGCACGGGTGTGACTGGCATAAGCGACCCTATCTCGCGTTTGCAAGTACAAACCTTGGATGAGAACTGTGCGATCTATGGTGTCACTGAGTTCAAAATGAATGATATGCGTCAAGGTATCGTTCATGTGATTGGTCCTGAGCAAGGAGCCACATTACCTGGCATGACTGTCGTTTGTGGTGATTCGCACACCAGTACACATGGTGCATTCGGCGCTTTGGCGCATGGTATTGGTACTTCTGAAGTTGAGCATGTAATGGCAACGCAATGCTTGGTCCAAAAAAGATCTAAAACCTTGCAAGTGCTTGTAGATGGCAGTCTAGGACAAGGTGTGACAGCTAAAGATATTGCATTGGCGATTATCGGGAAAATTGGTACTGCTGGGGGAAATGGTTTTGCCATTGAGTTTGCCGGATCAGCGATTCGCAGTCTAAGTATGGAAGGACGTATGACCTTATGCAATATGGCGATCGAAGCTGGTGCTCGTGCCGGCATGATTGCGGTGGATGATATAACCATTGATTACGTTAAAGATCGTCCTTTTTCACCTAAAGCCGAGTTATGGTCAGCCGCTGTGAGCTATTGGCGCACGCTACATTCTGACGCTGACGCAAAATTTGATGCAGTCGTTATACTTAATGCTCAAGATATTCAACCGCAAGTAACTTGGGGTACTTCTCCCGAAATGGTGGTCGGTATTGATGGGCGTGTCCCGAGCTTAGACATGGCTAAAAACGAAGTGCAGCGCGCAGATTGGGAGCGTGCTTACGCCTATATGGGTTTAGAGGCAAATACAGCTATTAATGCGATTAAAATTGATAAAGTGTTCATTGGTTCATGCACAAACTCCCGAATAGAGGATTTACGTGCTGCGGCTTTAATCGCTAAAGGCAAGCATATTGCCCCCAATATTAAGCTGGCTTTAGTTGTGCCGGGTTCTGGCTTAGTTAAAGCGCAGGCAGAATTGGAAGGCTTGGATCAAATTTTTATTGCAGCGGGATTTGAATGGCGAGAGCCTGGATGTTCTATGTGTTTAGCAATGAACGCTGATCGACTGGAAGCTGGGGAGCGTTGTGCATCCACTTCAAACCGAAACTTTGAGGGACGTCAAGGTAAGGGCGGTCGTACGCATTTAGTGAGTCCGGCAATGGCCGCTGCTGCTGCATTGGCAGGACATTTTGTTGATGTAAGAACATCTTAATTTAACTGGATAAGACTACTAATATGCAGCCTTTTAAGCAACTCAATGGTTTAGTCGCACCTTTAGATCGTGCAAATGTTGATACTGATGCGATTATACCTAAGCAATTTTTGAAATCCATTAAGCGTTCTGGTTTTGGGCCAAATGCATTTGATGAGTGGCGTTATCTCGATCATGGGGAACCTGGGATGGATAATACTAAGCGCAAGATTAATCCAGATTTCGTGCTCAATCAAACGCGCTATCAAGGCGCCAGCATTTTGCTTACACGTGAAAATTTTGGATGCGGGTCTAGTCGCGAACATGCGCCATGGGCATTGGAAGATTACGGATTTAAAGTTGTGATAGCGCCAAGTTACGCAGATATTTTTTATAACAATTGCTTTAAGAACGGTATGTTACCAATCGTCTTACAAACAGCAGTGATTGATACCTTATTTGCTCAGGTAGATGCTATTCAAGGATATAAGCTGAATGTTGATTTAGTTGCACAGACAGTAAACACTCCAAGTGGTGATATTTATTCATTCGAAGTGGATGCGTTTCATAAACATTGTTTGATCAATGGGTTAGATGACATAGGGTTAACTATGCAGCAGCAAGATAAAATCAAGCTGTTTGAGCAAAAGCATCAATTAGCGCAACCTTGGTTATTTCAGTAAATTAAAACTCTGACGCAGTAGATTTTCGGCGGAATAAGATGTTCAAGATTAATCAATATATTTAAGAAAGACAGTTCATGAAAATCGCAGTATTGCCAGGTGATGGTATCGGTCCAGAAATCGTAGCGGAAGCGGTAAAAATATTAGGTGCGCTGCATCTTAATTTAAGCATGACAGAGGCGCCAATCGGTGGTGCAGGTTATGAAGCATCAGGCGATCCTTTACCTGCGGCAACCTTACAGCTAGCTAAAGACTCTGATGCAGTGCTATTAGGTGCAGTAGGGGATTGGAAATATGACACCCTAGAACGCCATTTGCGCCCTGAACGGGGCTTGCTACGTATACGCAAAGAACTCAATTTATTTGCTAATTTACGCCCAGCTTTACTTTACCCTGAGTTGGCTAATGCCTCAACGCTTAAGCCGGAAGTGGTTTCTGGTCTAGATATTATGATTGTACGTGAGCTAACAGGTGATATTTACTTTGGACAGCCTCGTGGCATTCACACACTAGCCAATGGTGAGCGTGAAGGATTTAACACCATGCGCTATGCGGAATCTGAAATCCGTCGCATTGGACGTGTGGCTTTTGATATTGCAATGAAACGCAATAAAAAAGTCTGTTCAGTTGATAAGGCTAATGTACTTGAATGTACTGAATTATGGCGCCAAGTGATGATTGAACTTTCTGCTGAATATCCTGAAGTAGAGCTTAGCCACATGTACGTTGATAACGCGGCTATGCAATTGATTCGTGCGCCTAAGCAATTCGATGTCATGGTCACTGGTAATATTTTTGGTGATATTTTGTCGGATGAGGCCTCGATGCTCACCGGCTCTATCGGTATGTTACCTTCAGCTTCTTTAGATGCTAATAATAAAGGGATGTATGAGCCTAGCCATGGCTCTGCGCCTGACCTTGCCGGAAAGAATGTAGCAAATCCGCTGGCAACAATCTTGTCTGCGGCCATGATGATGCGCTATACGTTTAATGATGAATTAAATGCACTAAAAATAGAAAATGCAGTTAAACAAGCTTTGGCACAGGGCTATCGTACGGCAGATATCGTGACTGAGGGTTGCAAAAAAGTATCATGTAGCGATATGGGTAATGCTGTGCTCGCTGCGCTTAATTAGGTCGGGATTATAATATGCTGAAAGTTGGTTTTATAGGTTGGCGTGGTATGGTTGGCTCAGTCCTCATGCAGCGCATGATAGAAGAAAATGACTTTGCGTTAATTGAGCCCCAGTTTTTCACTACATCACAACTAGGCGATCCCGCACCTAATGTAGGTATAGATTCTCCACCTTTAAAGAACGCAAAAAACATTGCAGAACTGAAGGTAATGGATGTGATTGTTTCCTGCCAAGGGGGTGACTACACTAATGAAATATTTCCAGCATTACGCGCTGACGGATGGACTGGTCATTGGGTAGACGCAGCTTCTACCTTACGTATGGAAGATGATGCGGTCATTGTGCTTGATCCAGTCAATATGCACGTCATTCAAGATGCCTTTACGCATGGTAATAAAAATTGGGTGGGTGGTAATTGCACGGTGTCACTAATGTTAATGGCTTTACATGGCTTATTTAAGGCCGACCTAGTTCAATGGGCAACATCGATGACATACCAGGCAGCATCTGGTGCGGGTGCTCAAAATATGCGTGAGTTACTTAAACAAATGGGCGAGGCTCATTTTGCAGCCAGCACTCTTTTGGCTGACCCTGCTTCTGCAATTCTAGATATTGACCGAACCGTGGCCGGGACCTTGCGTGATACGGATTTTCCTACTACGCAGTTTGGTGTTCCGCTCGCAGGAAGCTTGATTCCATGGATAGATAAAGATCTTGGTAATGGGCAAAGTAAAGAAGAGTGGAAAGGTGGCGCCGAGACTAATAAAATTTTACGACGTGAACAAAATCCTATTTTAATTGACGGCCTTTGTGTACGGATAGGCGCAATGCGTTGTCATTCGCAAGCCCTCACAATTAAATTAACAAAAGATGTGCCATTAGATGAAATAACACAGATGCTTGCAGAACCTAACCCATGGGCTAAGGTTATACCCAATGAACGTGATGCGAGTATGCGTGAGCTTACGCCAACTGCGGTCACCGGTAAACTTAATACCCCCGTTGGGCGCCTACGTAAATTAAATATGGGTAATGATTACTTATCTGCTTTTACTGTTGGTGATCAACTGTTATGGGGTGCGGCTGAGCCCCTGAGGCGTATGTTAAGAATCTTGGTTGAGAAATAACACCCATGTTTATTTTACTCATCGTTAATGATCCTTTGGTGTTGAGAAAATCAACCCACCTCCGCGAGAATCCCCCCGCTTTAGCCATGGGGAGGAAAGCGGGAAGTTGTTTTTGATTTAGATTTGCATTGTGTTATATATCTAATATCTGTATAATTATTACATGAGCGATTACACCATAAAATACAAGAGCAACCTGAATGTGGTTTACTCCTGCAAATACCATGTTATATGGTGTCCGAAGTATCGGCGTTCGGTATTGGTAAAAGGTGTTGATGTTCGGTTAAAGGAAATTATACAAAGCGTATCTACTGAATGTAAATGTGAGATATTGGAGCTTGAGGTTATGCCAGACCATGTGCATCTTCTGGTAGAGGTTGATCCGCAGTTCGGAATACACAAACTGATTAAACTAATGAAGGGCAGATCATCGAGGTTGCTTCGCGAAGAATTTAAGTGGATAAAGTCACGCCTTCCGACTTTGTGGACGAATAGTTATTTTGTATCGACGATAGGCGGCGCACCGCTTGAGGTAGTTAAACAATATATAGAGCAGCAAAAGCACAAATGAAGCGCACCGTTACATCCACTTTCGTTCTCACTATTCCCTTGGTTGTGAAATCAGGTGAAGATAGGACGATGATTGGTCGTATGGAAGCTGGAAGGCGTTTGTATAACGCAACTTTGGGTGAAGCACTACGTCGCCATGGCCTACTAAAACAGTCGAAAGACTGGCAGCACACGCGAACCATCACCGACAAAAAAACACGCGGTACAGAATTTCAGCGACTATCTAAAGAAGCTGGATTTACACCAGCAGTCACCATCACCTTCGCCCGACATTGCAAGAATGAAGCGGGCTGGAAAGACCGGCTCGGCTCTAATGTGACCCAACGTATCGCTGAGCAGGTGTTCGCGGCCATGCAACAATACGCCTTTGGCAAACGCGGACGCCCACGGTTTAAGGGTAATAACCGCCCATTGCACTCGCTTGAGGCGACTACCAACGCGGCTAACATCATCTGGAAACCAGAAACTGGTTGTATCGAGTTTGGCAATCTCACGCTTCCGGCTTTGTTGCCGTCTAAAACCCAAGATCCATACTTGCACCAAGCATTAACCAATAAGACGAAGTATTGCCGCGTGTTGTGGCGTAATGTGAACGGCGAACGCCGCTGGTTCATGCAACTTATGCAGGCTGGTGTTGCCCCAATAAAGCACGAGCAATCATGCGGTGAAATAGTTGGGCTGGATATTGGCCCGAGCACCATTGCCGTAGTCGGTGACAATTCCGCTTCGCTGGTGAAATTCTGCGATACCGTGGTTCAGCCATGGAAAGAAACCCGCCGCCTGCAACGTGCCATGGATAGGTCTAAACGTGCCACGAACCCACACTGCTTTAATGCTAACGGGACGTGGAAAAAAGGCCAGAAGTTCACACCGTCCAAACGCTATACAGAAATTCGTACCGAATATGCAGAAGTAGAACGCAAACTAGCTGCGGAGCGCAAACGCAGCCATGGCGAGCTTGCAAACCAGATTCTTGGGCTGGGAAATGTTATCCAGTCTGAAACCCTGTCTTATATCGCATTCCAAAAGAATTACGGCAAGAGCGTGAAAGTCAGAGCGCCAGGAATGTTTGTTGAACAATTGCGTCGCAAGGCTGAAAGTGCTGGCGGCAAGTTGATTGATTTGCACACCTGGTCGCTGAAAATGTCGCAGTACGATCACACCACCGAAGTTTGCACAAAGAAGCCGCTCAGTCAGCGGTGGCATGTGTTAGGTGATGGGTCTGGCGTTGTGCAACGGGATGTGTACTCCGCATTCCTCGCACGCTGCGTAATGAGCAACACGCACCACCCATCCCATATCGAAACGATGTGGGCGGCTCAGAAACCTGTGCTGCTGCAAACGGGGTGGCTGCGTTCCGAACCTGCGAAGATAGAGCCTTCGGGCAAAATCACGGTGGCAACACCGTTAGAGCAGGTCGTTTGTGATAGAGGGTTTGCCGCTGGTCATGGCCTGGATGCTGTAGTCGCAAGACGAGAGCCAGGAGACCCCAGCGGGTTCGCCCTTAGAACCCGCTGTCTTTAGACATGGGGAGGTTTAGTATGATTAAAGGTCAGATGACGAGTGTGCTGAAAATGAAGCAGATTATATTGGCGATTTTTCTCGCACTCATGCCGCTGTCTGGTTTTGCTGCTGCTTTAGGTAATATTAAGGTTACTTCAAGCTTAGGGGAGCCATTTAAGGCCGAAATTGAATTGTTGTCGGTCTATGCCGAAGAACTAGCAAGCCTGTCAGCTTCGTTTGCCTCTGAAGAGGCTTACGCAGCGCAAGGCATTGCGCATCAAGACATCTATAGCAATATTAAAGTTGAAGTCGGTGCAAGTGCTAATGGTGTGCCAGTATTAAAGCTTAGTACTATCCAACCAATTAACGATACATTTTTGGACATGCTCATACAAATCGACTGGGCATCAGGCCGTGTGCAGCGTGAATATAATGTGTTGCTTGATCCGGCAAACGCCAAATCTGCCATTGATGAGACTCAAACACTTCCTAATGCATTGCCGACAATCCCTTCGGTAAGTGAAAAAGCGGATGGAAAGAGCATCGATGAGCTTAATCAATCAACCACTCAAGATGGAAAATCACAAGCTAGTATTGATGCGAATGTCATTACAACTAAGCAAGGTGATACTTTATCGAATATTGCTAAAATTGAGCAAGTTGAAGGTGTGAGCCTAGATCAAATGTTGGTGGGTTTGTTTGATAGCAACAAACAAGCTTTCATGAATAACAATATGAACCGTCTTAAAATTGGCGAAATTATTAGGGTGCCAGTGAGAGATCAACTGCTTTTAGTGGACGAGCACCAAGCTACACAGTTTGTTAAACTACATTCAGCAAACTGGGGTGCATATAGAGGGACGTTGGCAGGCCATGTCCTTGGGATGCCCACACCAATAGAAGCAGAACAAAAGCAATCGGCATCAGGCAAAATTGCCAGCATTGCTGATCAGGCTCCTAGTGCTAAAGTCACTTTAAAAGACGTCGTTAAGCTTTCTGCAGGCGATAGGAATATAGCTGATGCATCTAAAGCCATGGAAGCTAAAATCACCATGCTTCAAGAGGAGAATGCTGCTCATGCTAAGTCTTTAAAAGAGGCGCAGCAGCGGACAGCTATCTTAGAGCGGCAAATTGAAGATATGCAAAAATTACTGGCCTTAAAAAGTCAGGTAATGAATGACCTCCAAAAAAATTCGGCAACTGCTGCAAATACAAACAATCCTATTCAAATAACATCCGAGGATGGTTGGCTTCGCCCATTTAATCATGTGGTCATTATTACTCTCCTAATCACGGGTATTTTGAGCGCACTGTTTCTTTTAGCTTGGATGTTACTGCGACTTCAACTTAAAAAAGAAGCTGCGTTTGGTCATGTCAACTTAAACTCTTCTGGTTCTAACTATGTTTTCGACAATAGATCTGTTATTAAAAGTTCGTCTTTAACTCAGTTTTCGCAGCGTATGGATAGCGATATAGAGGATACCCATCATGTTGACCCCATGACTGAGTCCGAAATTTATATGACATATGGCGATCATTTACAAGCAGTCGATGTGCTAGAGATGGCTATCTCAAAAAATCCTAAGCGATATGAGCTGTATCTTAAGTTGTTGGAAATCTATGTTGCTGATAAAAACGGTGAGGCGTTTGAATCTCTTGCTAAAAAATTGTCCGTCATGCTTGGTCACGATGACCCCTTATTAGCTCAAGTGTCTAAAATGGCTGCAAGCCTAGAAGCTGCGAATAGCTCAAGTAAATCGGATGGGACTTTTTTGCGGGCAGCGGATGCTAATAATACTCCTGCGAACAGCCCCTCTAAGGTTGAACTGTCTCAATTAATTTCGAGTCAGTCAGTTCTTGATATACCAAGCAATCCTGATATTCCGATGCAAAAAATGGAGGGGATTACTTTAGATTACAATGTTGATTCAGGCAATAAACCAAGTGAGCAACCTAAAGCGCATCAAGAACAAGTCACTGATCTAAAAAGTTTTGAATCTAGTTTGAGTGACTCGTTAATAGGCCAAACTGCTAATGGGTTTGACTTTTCTACTATTAGTTTTGATCTGGATGATGAACAGGATTCAAAACCGGCGCGTTTGAAAACTGCAAAAAAAGTACATGTGAAAGCGAGTCCTGATCTTAAGGGCACTAAGAAGTTGAAGTAAATCTAGGCGGAAATCCCAGGTTATGCATCCCCTTGTAAAAATTTCATCCTTTATCTTCATGTTGTTACTTTTAAACCTATTAAGTATTCAATGGGTATTTGTATTGTGCGGGTTAAGTTTTGCCGCGGCGTTGCACCAGAAAGCAAGTCACTTTTTACATGCAGTAAAGCGCATGCGCTGGTTATTTATTTCCCTATTTGTTATTTATGCATTTGCCACTCCGGGGGAATATATTCCACAATTTCTAGCTTATGCTGCACCGACCTATGAAGGATGTCGATTAGGTTTAGTCCAAATTGCTAAATTATTAATTGCATTAGCTAGTTTGAGCCTCTTATTCACAGGTAGCTCAAAGCATGATTTAATCGCTGGGTTATATATGCTACTTAAGCCACTAAAATTGATAGGATTAAATGCCGAACGCTTTAGTGCCCGATTATTACTGACGCTTGATTATGTTGAGTCGTTGTTAGCGACTTCTAATAATAAGATTAACTTCTATGAGTTAGATGCTATACATACAGCCTCTGAAAGTTTGCCGGTGTATCAGTTAATTAATTTGCAGTTGCCTGCATTTAAGTTAATCGATAAGTGGGTGATGGTTATATTGATTGTCAGCGTAAGTACCTCAATCGCTTGGCGAGTATTGGGATGAGAATTGCATTAGGTTTATCCTATGATGGCTCTCACTTCTGTGGGTGGCAAAGTCAGCCTGCTGCCTGTGGCGTTCAAGATGCTTTAGAGTTAGCAATATCAAAAATTGCACAACACGATATACGGGTCCACGCAGCGGGGCGCACTGACACGGGTGTTCATGCGTTGGGCCAAGTTGTTCATTTTGAGACGAATTGTCTGCGTCCTATTTCAGCTTGGGTACGTGGCGTGAATGCGCATTTGCCTCCCAGTGTTCGTGTGCAATGGGCACATGCAGTTGATGATGCTTTTCATGCACGATTTTCAGCCTTTCAGAGAAGTTATCAGTATGTGCTTTACAACGCAGAGGTGGCGCCAGCAATAATGGTCGATAAGGCGGGTTGGTTTCATGCACCACTAGACCATGCAGCCATGAAGGAGGCAGCAAGTTACTTGATAGGTGAACATGATTTTAGTGCATTTAGAGCATCTGAATGCCAGGCTAAATCCGCTATTAAGCGCCTACATATTGCCGAAGTGCGTCAGCAAGGTGATTATTTTATTTTTGATTTTTCGGCATCAGCATTTTTGCAACATCAAGTACGTAATATGATTGGCGCATTAATTTATGTGGGTAAGGGCGCGCATTCTCCACTTTATATTAAAGAACTACTACAAAAGCGTGATCGCACCTTATCACCGCCAACCTTTTCGCCCTGCGGTTTGTATTTAACTTCTGTAGGATATGATGCTAAATGGGGCTTGCCAAGCACTCGTCCTGGCATGCAAGTGCTGATTTAGCGTTACAATAGCGCTCTGTTGATCGCTTAGTGACCACTAAGCGTAATTAATTGGATTTGAGAGGATTATTTTTGAGGGTAAAGGTTAAAATTTGTGGCATTACGCGGGCTGAGGACGCGCTTGCGGCGGTGGCTAATGGTGCTGATGCTATCGGCTTAGTATTTTACGCGCCGAGCGCACGTAATGTCAGTATTAGCCAAGCGGTGGAAATAATCAAAAATGTTCCTGCTTTCGTAAGTGTAGTTGGCTTATTTGTTGATGCTGATCCTCAATTTATTAAGCAGGTTTTGGCGCAAGTTCAATTAACCCTATTACAATTTCATGGTGACGAAACCCCCTTGCAATGTGCGCAATATGGACTTCCTTTTATCAAAGCAATCCGAGTAAAAACTGATACAAATTTGTTACAATATGCACAGGACTTTTCAGCAGCTAAAGGTTTGTTGTTAGACACCTATACTGATGGCGTCGCTGGTGGTACCGGACATGCATTTGACTGGAACTTAATCCCACAACAACTTATCAATATGCAGTTAGGTGAGTTTCCTCCAGTGATATTAGCTGGTGGATTAACTAAAGATAACGTGGCTGATGCCATTATGAAAGTTCGTCCTTATGCCGTGGATGTGAGTGGTGGCGTTGAAATATCAAAAGGCATCAAGGATGTTGCGAAAATGAATGCGTTTGTGGAACAAGTTAATATTAAATAAGTTTGTAGACGGAAGTGCTTTGTTACATCGGTGCTTATCGGTATAAGCTGTAATAAATGACGAAAGTGGAGAATTAAACATGCAGCTTTATGACATGCCCGATGCGCGTGGACATTTTGGACAATTTGGTGGAACTTTTGTAGCTGAAACCTTAGTGGAGGCGCTAGACGAGTTGCGCCTAATGTACGAAAAATATCGCAATGACCCTGAATTTTTAGCTGAGTATGCCTATGATTTAAAGCATTTTGTAGGTAGGCCAAGCCCCATTTACCATGCAAAGCGACTCTCTGAAAAAGTCGGTGGAGCGCAGATTTATTTAAAGCGTGAGGATTTGAATCACACTGGCGCGCACAAGATTAACAATACCATTGGTCAGGCCTTGTTGGCTAAACGCATGGGTAAGCCCCGTGTGATTGCCGAAACTGGTGCTGGCCAGCATGGCGTAGCAACTGCCACTATTGCCGCACGCATGGGGCTAGAGTGTGTTGTCTATATGGGTAGTGAAGACATTAAGCGTCAGGCGCCTAATGTATTTAGGATGAAGTTACTCGGTGCTACTGTAGTTCCAGTTGAAAGTGGCTCCAAAACCTTAAAAGATGCTCTTAACGAAGCGATGCGTGATTGGGTCACTAATGTAAATAATACTTTTTACATTATCGGCACGGTTGCTGGCCCTCATCCATATCCGATGATGGTGCGTGATTTCCAGGCCATTATTGGTATTGAAGCTAAGCAGCAGATGCAGGAAATGGTTGGGCGTCAACCTGATGCAGTTCTCGCCTGTGTGGGTGGCGGTTCTAATGCTATGGGTATTTTTTACCCTTATATTGATGTGCCGAATGTACGGCTAATTGGTGTTGAGGCGGCAGGTCATGGTTTAGAAACTGGCATGCATGCAGCGCCGTTAACAGCCAATAGCCCAGTGGGCGTTTTGCACGGTAATCGTACTTACTTAATGCAGGATGCGGATGGAAATATTATTGAAACGCATTCTGTTTCTGCTGGTTTGGATTACCCTGGCGTCGGCCCAGAGCATGCTTGGTTAAAGGATATTAAACGTGCTGAATATGTCGCCATTACCGATGATGAAGCGATGGCTGCTTTTCATAATCTGTGCCGTACGGAAGGCATTATTCCTGCACTAGAATCGAGCCACGCCTTAGCCTATGCAGAAAAAATGGCTAAGACTATGCGTAAAGATGAAATTATTTTGGTTAATTTATCAGGCCGCGGAGATAAAGACATCAATACGGTTGCTAAACTCGCCAATATTACTTTATAAAAATAAGCCTATGTCACGTATCCAAACTACTTTTGCAACATTGAAACAACAAGGTAAAACTGCCTTAATTCCCTACATTACTGCAGGCGATCCACACCCTAAACATACGGTTAAATTGATGCATACTTTGGTCAAGTCTGGTGCTGACATCATAGAGCTTGGCGTACCTTTTTCTGACCCTATGGCAGATGGTCCGGTCATTCAGCGTGCAAGTGAACGCGCTTTAAAACATAAGGTGGGTTTAACTGCGGTGCTTCAGATGGTCAAAGATTTTCGTGCAGATGATCAGAAAACTCCCATTATTTTAATGGGTTATGCCAACCCAATTGAAGTTATTGGTGCTGCGGAGTTTGCTAATAGAGCAAAATCTGCTGATGTTGACGGAGTAATTACTGTGGATTATCCGCCAGAAGAATGTACTGATTATGTGAAGCAACTGCAGGCACTTGATATTGATCCTATATTTTTATTGTCTCCAACCACTGAGCCCGCGCGGGTAAAATTGATTGTAAATCAAGCCAGTGGCTTTGTTTACTATGTGTCCCTCAAAGGTGTGACAGGGGCCGCAAATTTAGATATCAATGAAGTCTCGGAGCGTGTTGCCAGCATTCGTAAGCAAACCAGTTTGCCGGTTGGTGTGGGTTTTGGTATCCGTGATGCAGCGACAGCTAAAGCTACTGCAGCAATCGCGGATGCTGTGGTAGTTGGAAGTCGTATGGTCACCACTATTGAAGATTCAACCGATGACAATTTATTGAGTAACGTAGCCGCTTTGATGACAGAGCTGAGAACAGCAATAGACGCTGCCTAGTGGCGACATTAAGAATATATAAGGATGCCTAGATGAGTTGGTTAAATAAATTACCGCAAAAAATTAAACGCGCAGTTGGCGTAGATAAAAAAACAGTACCAGAAGGATTGTGGAGTAAATGCCCAGCCTGTCAGTCTGTGCTCTATCGTAAAGATTTAGAAGATAATGCTGAAGTCTGCCCAAAGTGCTCCTACCATAATCGTATTGGTGCACGCGCTCGATTGGCGCAGTTGTTAGATGCTGAAGGTCAGTTTGAAATTGGTGCGAAAGTCCAATCGATCGATTCACTTAAGTTTAAAGATACTAAAACGTATGAGGAGCGTATTAAAGAATCACAAAAGTCTGTAGGTGAGACAGACGCGTTGATTGTTATGCAAGGGAGCATAAAGAATGTTCCTGCTGTTGTTGCAGCCTTTGAATTTAAATTCATGGGCGGTTCAATGGGCTCAGTGGTTGGTGAGCGGTTTGTGCGTGGTGTGCAAACAGCCATTGATAACAATATGGCGTTTATATGTATTTCTGCCAGCGGTGGTGCCCGCATGCAAGAAGGTTTGTTATCTTTGATGCAAATGGCTAAAACGAGCGCAGCTCTTACGCAGCTAAGTAAAGCTGGCTTGCCCTACATTTCAGTCTTGACAGACCCAACCATGGGCGGTGTTTCAGCGAGTTTTGCAATGCTGGGTGATTTGATTATAGCTGAGCCGCAAGCTTTAATCGGTTTTGCTGGCCCTCGTGTCATTGAGCAAACAGTTCGTGAAACTTTGCCTGATGGGTTTCAGCGTGCTGAGTTCTTGTTAGAGCATGGAGCTATTGATTTTATTATTGATCGACGTGAAATGCGAGCAAGGTTAGCTTCAGTTTTAGCAAACTTAATGCGTTTGCCTGAAGTTGCTTAATGGCTATGCAAAAATATAGCTCTAATTTCCAGCGTTAAATTAAATTATTACCAACTTTGTTCAATACTCCCACCGTCTATATAGCTTAATCAACACACTTACTACTAACAACCAGTGAAAAGTAACGACTTAAAAGCCTGGCTGACTTATATTGAAAGCCTACACCCTAAATCGATTGCTATGGGTTTGGATAGGATTAGGCTCATCATTGAGAGAATGCAACTTCATCCTGAGTTTGAAATTATTACTGTTGCAGGCACCAACGGTAAAGGATCTACCTGTGCAATGTTGGAGCAGGCCTATCTAAACGCAGGTTATCAAGTGGCTAGTTATAGCTCGCCGCATTTAATTCGCTATAACGAACGGGTTCGCGTTAATGGTGTTGAAGTGAGCGATGAGGCACTTTGTCATGCATTTTTCGCGGTGGAAAAAGCGAGAAAAATTGATCGTCCTGTTGCACTTACTTACTTTGAGTTTGGTACATTGGCTGCGATGTGGCATTTTATGCAGACGGGGATTGATGTTGCCATTTTGGAGATAGGCCTAGGCGGTAGATTAGATGCTGTGAATGCATTTGAACCTAGCTGCGCCATCGTAACTGCCATTGATTTAGATCATCAGGATTATTTAGGTGATACTCGTGAGCAGATTGCTTATGAAAAGGCTGGTGTTTATCGTGGTCAGAAAGTAGCCATTTGCGGTGATGAAACTCCACCGCAGAGTTTAATTGCCTATGCAACCAAAATAAATGCCCAACTAAAGTGTTTGGGTAAAGAATTTGATTGCGGTGTCACTCAGGATGGTTGGGAATATAGTGCTGATGATGCTTTTCTGGGGCATATTAATTATCAACTTCCACTGCCTGCTTTAAAGGGAAGATATCAGATCAATAATGCTGCGTGTGCGGTGGCTGCAATTTCAGCATTGCAACCTCAATTACCAGTGGAGCTAACTGCTATACGAGCAGCTTTGCAACAAGTCACATTGGCTGGACGTTTTCAAATAATTCCAATATCCATCACGAATCCTTGTTTGTTAATTTTAGACGTTGCGCACAACCCCCATGCAGCACGTGCCTTAGCGGATAATTTGCGCTTAACTAAAGATATGTTAGCCGCTAAAACCTTTGCGGTTTTTGCAATGTTAGCTGATAAGGATGTTAAAGGTGTCGTTAGTGAGCTTATTAATGAAGTAGATGCCTGGTATGTGGCTAACATTGATAATGTACGTGGTGCTTTTGCTAAAGATTTAGCAATTATTATTAAAGAGCTCAATCCAAATGCTGTGGTTAATCTTTTTAGCGACTCAGCACAGGCATATCGGCAAGCCTGCTTGGATTTAAAAGGTACAATTACCACACAAAACTGTAACGAGATGAATGAAAATGATAAAATAGTCGCGTTCGGTTCTTTTTATACGGTATCAAACGTAATGCAAGCACTTTATTCGCAATCAAAAAGCTAATTTTAAGGAAGCAGTAATGCCACCTGACTTACCTAACGAACAAGAACTAAGCCTGAAAAAACGTGCTCGCCGTCGTTTGGTCGGTGCCATTATATTGGTGCTGTTAATGTTGGTAATTTTGCCAAAAATATTGCTAGATCGCGTTGCTTTGGGGCCGCAACAGGCAATAAAAATTTCAATGACGGAATCTGTTGAATCTCAGAAGGTAAATCCGGCCCCCATTGCTCAGACGTCTGGATCAGAGCAAATTGTGAATACAATGGAGTCGCAGACAAGCCCATTGGCTAAAGGGGTCGTTGCTCCTTTAAATTCTGGCCTTGAAGAAAAGAATAATAAAAAAAATCCGCTCGGCGTTGAGGTTGATAGTAATAAATTGTTACCTACAGACCACGGTAATAATGACGATAAGAGTGCTGGCCCTAAAGCTGACGAATCTAAACCAAAACTTGCCGAAGGGTTGAAGGTTGCCAACCCTGGCGAATTGGTGGTTGGTGCTGGTGAGGCTAAAGATAATGCTGCTAAGCCTACCGACTCCACTGTGCGTGATACTAAATTAGCAGAATCTAAATCTTCTGATAGTAAGACTGAAGCTAAAGCACAGTCAAAAAAAGACGGGAGTTTTAGCATTCAGGTTGGGGTATATTCTGATGCAGCCAATGTGAAGCGGTTGCAGGAGAAGTTAAAGCAAGAAGGCTTTATTAGCCATACTCAGAAAATGAATACGCCTAAAGGTGAGAAAATACGATTAAGAGTTGGTAGTTTTACCTCAAGGCAAGACGCTAATTCCACCATCCTAAAATTACAGAAAATTGGATTGGCTGGAATGGTTGTTAGTAATGAGTGATGCTTCGATCACTGATTTTTTCAGCATCCGACAATGGATATAAACACTCATGACAATTTTTGATTATGTGGTGCTTTTAATTATCAGTTTGTCTGTGATTTTAAGTGTGATGCGTGGCTTGCTTCGAGAAGTGCTGGCAATATTGAGTTGGATAGTCTCATTCTATGTGGCAAAAACTTATGCTAGTCAAATTATACCGATGATGCCGTCTAATATTCCTAACGATTCTTTACGTTTTTTGGCAGCTTTTCTTGTGTTATTTTTTGCAACGCTGATAATCACTAGCTTGTTATCAATTCCGTTGGCAGAGATTTTTAATAAGGTAGGTTTAAGCTGGCTTAATCGATTATTAGGGGCTGTTTTTGGTTTTGCACGCGGCGTGTTAATTGTCGGCATTGTGGTCTTCTTAGCTGGGTTGACTAGTATTCCTCAAGACTCTATGTGGCGTAACGCGATGTTTAGTGCCCCATTAGAAGCGATGGTGTTAAGCTCAGTACCTTGGGTAGCAAGCAATATGTCTACTTACATTAAGTACGAGTAGGTTCAAATTAGCAATTTAAAATTATAGATATAATCACTTAAGGCTTTATTCATGTGCGGAATTATAGGCATTGTAGGTAAAAATCCAGTCAACCAGTTGTTATATGATGGTTTGCTGGTATTGCAGCATCGTGGTCAAGATGCTGCGGGTATAGTTACTACCGATGGTAATACGTTCTTTATGCATAAAAATAATGGCTTAGTGAAAGATGTGTTTCAGACGCGGCACATGAGAAGTTTAATCGGCAATGTTGGTATTGCTCACGTACGTTACCCTACAGCTGGTTCTTCAAGTGCAGCCGAAGCGCAACCGTTCTATGTCAACTCACCTTTTGGTATTGTGCTTGGTCATAATGGTAACTTAACTAATTCAGCTCAATTAAAAACTGAGATGTTCCGCCAAGATTTACGTCATATCAACACCAGTTCAGATTCAGAAGTGTTGCTTAATGTGTTAGCGCATGAAATTGAGCGAACGGCTCATAATGCGGTACTTAATACCGACATGGCTTTTGATGCGGTTGCAGGAGTCCACAGGCGTTGTAAAGGTGCTTACGCAGTGGTTGCGATGATTGCTAACTTTGGTTTGCTGGCTTTTCGTGACCCCAATGGCATCCGTCCATTAGTGATTGGCAAGAGTGAAACTGATAAAGGCACCGAATATATAGTAGCGTCTGAAAGTGTGGCACTTGATGTATTGGGTTTTACAATGCTGCGAGATGTAGCGCCAGGGGAAGCTATCTTTATCGATATGGAGGGCAACTTTTTCTCTCGGCAGTGTGCTGTTGATGCAAAGCTTAATCCATGCATTTTTGAGTATGTTTACTTGGCGCGACCCGACTCTGTCATTGATGGCGTTTCTGTATATCAAACGCGCTTGGATATGGGTAAGAGTTTGGCAGAAAAGATTAAACGTGAATGGTCGGATAAGAAGATTGACGTGGTCATTCCCATTCCAGATACTAGCCGCCCCAGCGCTTTGCAAGTTGGTATCGCCTTAGGTCTAGATTATCGTGAAGGATTTATCAAGAATCGCTATATTGGCCGCACTTTTATTATGCCAGGTCAGGCTTTGCGTAAAAAATCAGTACGCCAAAAATTGAATCCAATTGGAATTGAGTTTAAGGGAAAGAACGTGTTGTTGGTGGATGATTCAATTGTGCGTGGTACCACCTCACAACAAATCGTACAGATGGCTAGAGATGCGGGTGCAAATAAAGTCTACTTTGCCTCAGCTGCACCTCCAGTGCGTTTCCCAAATGTTTACGGCATTGATATGCCGAGTCGTGATGAGCTGTTGGCAACAGATCGCACAGACGAGCAGATTTGCCAAGAGATTGGCGCTGATGCATTAATTTATCAAGATTTAGATGCCTTAGTTGCTGGCGTTAAGCTGAGTAACCCAAACATTAAAAATTTCGATTGTTCATGTTTTGATGGTAAGTATGTCACTGGTGATATTGACGCTGCATATTTAGCTAACATTGAAGCAGCCCGGGGTGATGGTAGCAGCAATAACAAACCATCCAACTCCAGCACACAGATGGATTTAAATTTAATTGAAAATGAAGATTTTGAAGTGTTGGACGAAGTTGTGGAATCAATTCCACAATAAACGGGTGAACTTAACATGATAAAAAAACCACAATACCATCCTGAAACCTTAAGTGTACGCGCGGGAAGTGAGTCCACGGAGTTTGGTGAAAATTCAGAAGCATTATTTTTAAACTCTAGTTTTAGGTTTAACTCTGCAGCACAAGCGGCCGCTCGTTTTAGCGGTGCAGAAGCAGGTAATATTTATTCTCGATTCACTAATCCTACTGTCAGTATGTTTCAAAACAAACTAGCGGCGCTAGAAGGTGCGGAGCAGTGTGTGGCTACATCGAGTGGCATGTCTGCCATATTAGCTTGCGTGATGGCTTTATGTTCGGCAGGTGACCACATTGTCGCTTCTCGGAGTATTTTTGGTACTAGCGTGCAGTTGTTTTCTAATATCCTTAAACGTTGGGGACTAGAAGTTAGCTTTGTTTCTTTAACTGATCCTGCCGAATGGCAAGCAGCAATGGATGCTAAAACCAAATTACTCTTTGTTGAAACTCCGTCAAATCCTCTCACTGAAGTTTGTGATATTCGTGTGTTAGCCGATATTGCACATAGAGCTGGCGCCTTCTTGGTGGTAGATAACTGTTTTTGCACCCCTGCTATACAACGACCGATTGAATTGGGTGCAGATATTATTATTCATTCAGCAACTAAATACATAGACGGGCAGGGAAGATGTTTAGGCGGTGCAGTATTAGGCAGTAAAGCCTTGATGGAGCCTGTTTATGGTTTTTTACGCACTGCAGGCGTCACCATGAGTGCATTCAATGCCTGGGTCTTTCTAAAAGGATTAGAGACTCTTTATGTGCGTATGGAAGCACATTCACATAAAGCGTTAGCCTTAGCTACATGGCTGGAAGCGCAACCAGGCGTGGCTCGAGTTTACTATCCAGGCCTAGCGTCACATCCTCAACACAAACTCGCGATGCAGCAGCAAACTAGCGGTGGAGGCATAGTTAGTTTTGAAGTTAAGCCTAAAGACGGTCAATCATTGCAAGAAGCAGCTTGGGCTTTAATTGATGCGACGCAACTCATTTCAATTACAGCTAATTTGGGTGATGCAAAAAGTACCATTACTCATCCAGCTACCACGACACATAGCCGAGTCACGGCAGAAGCACGTGCAGCGTCAGGCATTACAGATGGCTTAGTTAGAATTGCAGTCGGCTTAGAGCATGTGGATGATTTGATTGCAGATCTGCATTCACTTTCCGAGCAGTAACTAACGTATTTTTAAGCGATGTTAAGCTTAGTTTTGCCTTGACATACACCCCCTCAATAAATCATTTCAGTCCTATTGGATCTTGAAATTTACGCTTAAATGAGCGTAAATTCTAAGCTAAAGATTTATCTTTAATTAAGTGCGCTTTATCCATGCGATAGAGGCCGTTAAATCTACAAATCTGCTTCTTTTTTATGCTAAAATTTGCGCTACATTAAAACCATTATAAGTCAGTGTACACATGGATCAATTCGCTAAAGAAACCCTGCCAATCAGCTTAGAAGACGAGATGCGTCGGTCATATCTAGATTACGCAATGAGCGTAATTGTAGGGCGAGCCCTACCTGATGTTCGGGATGGTTTAAAACCAGTGCATAGGCGTGTTTTATTCGCGATGCATGAATTATCTAATGATTACAATAAACCTTATAAAAAGTCTGCTCGTATTGTGGGTGATGTGATTGGTAAATACCATCCTCACGGTGATACTGCCGTTTACGACACTATAGTGCGTATGGCGCAAGACTTTAGTTTGCGATATATGTTGGTGGATGGCCAGGGAAACTTTGGTTCTGTCGATGGTGATAATGCCGCTGCGATGCGATATACCGAAATTCGGATGTCGAAAATTGCCCATGAATTATTAGCGGATATCGACAAAGAAACGGTCGATTTTGGCCCGAACTATGATGGAAGTGAGCATGAGCCACTGATTATGCCGGCGCGAATTCCTAATCTCTTGATTAACGGCAGCTCAGGTATTGCGGTAGGTATGGCGACTAATATTCCACCCCATAATTTAAATGAAGTATTAGATGCCTGTTTTGCCTTGCTTAAAGATCCAGAAATGGGCATTGAAGAGCTGATTGAATTGGTGCCAGCACCTGACTTCCCAACTGCCGGTATTATCTATGGCACAGTAGGTGTGAAAGAGGGTTATCGTACTGGACGTGGTCGTGTAGTGATGCGTGGCCGTACCCATGTTGAAGACTTGGAGCGTGGCGGTCGCCAGGCTTTAATCGTGGATGAATTACCCTACCAGGTCAACAAAAAAACCTTTGTAGAAAAAATCGCTGAACTAGTCAACGAGAAAAAAATTGAAGGCATTTCTGACTTACGTGATGAGTCTGATAAGTCAGGTATGCGTGTAGTGATTGAGTTGAAGCGCGGAGAAATTGCCGAAGTCATCTTAAATAATCTATACAAGCAAACGCAGTTACAAGATACTTTTGGCATGAACATGGTGGCATTGCTTGATGGCCAACCACGTTTGCTGAATCTTAAACAAATGTTAGAGGCGTTCTTACGTCATAGACGTGAAGTCATTACGCGCCGTACCGTATTTGAGCTAAAAAAAGCGCGCGCACGAGGTCATGTCTTGGAAGGGTTGGCAGTCGCCTTGGCTAATGTGGATGATATGATTGCGTTGATTAAAGCCGCACCAACACCGCCAGAAGCTAAAGTGGACTTGATGGCAAAAGTTTGGCAATCGCCTGTAGTTGAGGAAATGCTAAAGCGCGCTGCAATGGAAGCTTCTCGCCCAGAAGGCATGAGTGTTGATTTTGGTTTGACACCTAATGGGTATAAATTAAGCGATGTGCAAGCGCAAGAAATTCTGCAAATGCGTCTACAACGGCTGACTGGTCTTGAGCAGGATAAAATCGTTACTGAGTACAAGGAGGTAATGGATATTATTGCTGACTTACTGAATATACTGTCGACACCATCACGTGTTACTAACATTATTACAGATGAAATGACTGAAATTAGAAAGCAGTTCGGTGATAAACGTCGGAGTGAAATTGTCGTCAATGCGCAAGATTTATCATTAGAAGATTTCATTACCCCTCAAGATGTTGTCGTTACTTTATCGCATACTGGGTATGTCAAATCACAACCACTAGATGAATACCGAGCGCAGCGTCGTGGAGGTCGTGGAAAACAAGCAGCACCGACCAAAGAGGACGATTTTATCGACAAGATGTTTGTCGCTAATACGCATGATTACATTCTATGTTTTAGTAGTCGTGGTCGCGTATATTGGTTGAAGGTTTATGAAGTGCCGCAAGGCAGTCGTATCGGTCGTGGCAAGCCCATTGTGAATTTATTCCCACTGGAAGATGGTGAAAAAATTAACGCCATTCTATCTGTGAAAGAGTTTGATGAAGATCACTTTATTTTCATGGCAACTGCTTGCGGTACCGTGAAGAAAACAGCGTTGGTTGAATTTGCTAATCCTCGTAAATCAGGCATTATCGCTATTAATTTAGATGACGATGACTACTTGATCGGCGCTGAAGTGACTAACGGCGCTAATGATATTGTATTGATTTCTAATGGTGGTAAAGCTGTTTGGTTTGATGAGGAAGATGTCCGTGGTATGGGAAGAAATACTCGTGGCGTGCGCGGCATGAAGCTTCAAGCTGGTCAGCAAGTGCTGTCATTACTCATTGCCGATGATGATAAGCAAACAGTATTAGTGGCGACAGAAAATGGTTACGGTAAACGTACTGTGCTCGCTGACTTCCGTCATTCTGGTCGTGGCACGCAAGGTGTAAAAGCGATTGCAACAAGCGAGCGTAATGGATTAGTGGTTACCGCAAAACTGGTCAATGATGAAGACGAAATCATGTTGATTACGACTGGTGGCGTGCTTATTCGTACACGTGTTAAAGAGATTCGAGAGCTAGGACGTGCGACGCAAGGTGTTAAATTGATTAATTTGGGTGAGGGTGAAAAGCTTTCAGGTTTAGAGAAAATCGTTGAATCTGATGACGCTGATGATGAGTTAAGCGTAGGCAGCGAATCTTAATATTTAAGCTACCTTGATGAAACAAATTTACAACTTTTCTGCTGGTCCAGCAGTCTTACCAAAATCAGTGTTAGAGCGTGCGCAGGCTGAAATGCTTGATTGGCATGGCTCAGGCATGAGTGTGATGGAAATGTCACATCGTGGTAAAGAGTTCACTAGTATTTTAAATAAAGCTGAAGCTGATTTACGTACTTTGCTCAGTATTCCAAGTAATTACAAGGTCCTATTTTTGCAAGGTGGCGCCATTGCAGAAAATGCGATGATTCCATTAAATTTGTTGGCTGGAAAGTCTGCCGATTATGCAATCACTGGTGGTTGGAGTAAGCGTAGCGTCGAAGATGCAACTGCTTACGGAAACATTAATGTAGTGGCTAGTAGTGAGGGCAATGGTTATAAGGATGTACCAGATTTTTCTAGTTGGACATTAGATAAAAGCGCAGCCTACCTGCATATTTGTACTAATGAGACGATGAGCGGTGTCGAGTTTGACAGTTTGCCAGATAGTCATGGCGTGCCTATAGTGGCCGACATGTCTTCACATATACTTTCCAGACAGATTGATGTCAGTCAATATGGTGTGATCTATGGCGGAGCACAGAAAAATATAGGTCCGGCCGGTTTATGTATAGTCATTGTGCGTGAAGATCTTTTAAATCGTGCTTCACCTTTGACGCCTGCAGTCTTTAACTGGAAGACGCAAGCCGAACATCACTCTATGATTAATACGCCACCAACTTACAGTATTTATATTGCTGGCTTGGTATTTGAATGGTTGCTTTCAGAAGGTGGTGTTGCCGCTATTGAGCAAAAAAACATTGCCAAAGCTAAATTACTGTATGACTATATTGATAGTACTGATTTTTATGCAAATAATGTTTCGATTAATAACCGATCACGTATGAATATTCCCTTTTTCTTGCAGGATGAAAGCTTGAATGAGGCCTTTTTAAAGGGCGCAGATGCTCTTGGTTTATTACAACTCAAAGGACATCGCATGGTCGGTGGAATGAGAGCTAGCATCTATAATGCAATGTCTATAGCAGGCGTACAAGCTTTGGTGACCTATATGCAACAATTTGAATCTACACATTAATCATGTCTGAGCAACTTAAACAACATCGCGACCAAATTGATGCCATTGATGAGCAAATACTGATACTTGTTAATGAGCGAGCGAAACTTGCCCGTCATATTGGTAGCCTGAAAAACGATGGTGTGATCTATAGGCCTGAACGTGAGGCTCAGGTTTTACTTCGTTTGCAATCCCATAATGGTGGTCCGTTATCCAATGAGGCTGTTAGCAACGTATTTCGTTCTGTGATGTCAAATTGCCGTGCATTAGAGAAAGAATTGTCGATTGCCTTTTTAGGACCACTTGGCACTTATAGTGAAGAGGCTGCCTTAAAACAATTCGGATTGGGATGTAATGCAGTCGTTTGCGGTTCGATTGATGAAGTTTTTCGCACGGTAGAAGCTGGGCAAGCAAACTATGGTGTAGTGCCCGTAGAAAATTCAACCGAAGGTGCTATCGGATTGACGTTAGACTTACTGCTTGCAAGCCCTTTAAAGATTTGCGGTGAAGTGAGCTTACCTATTCATCATTGCTTACTATCAAGCCAAACCGACATTAACCAAATTAGTCATATTTTCTCTCATACGCAATCCCTAGCGCAGTGTCATGAGTGGTTGAATCGCATGATGCCAAATGCTACACGTGAAGCTGTGACTAGTAATGCACGTGCAGCACAGATGATTCATGACTTGGTCGCTAGCGATGGCACATTTGCTGCAGCCATTGCCAGTAAGCGAGCAGCCGAGCTATTTGATTTAAATGTGTTGGCTGAAAATATTGAAGATGACACTAAAAATACCACACGTTTCTTAGTCTTAGGCCTACATGATGTAGCGGCATCTGGCACAGATAAAACCTCATTAGTGATGACCACTAAAAATAAGCCAGGGGCGATGATTGATTTGTTAGAGCCGCTTTCTAGGCATGGCGTGAGCATGACTAAGTTGGAGTCGCGTCCTTCTAAACAAAGCTTGTGGGACTATGTTTTCTTTGTCGATATTGAAGGTCATCAATCTGACATTCATGTCCAAGACGCATTGCAAGATTTGCAAGAGCGGGCATCATTTCTCAAAGTATTGGGTTCTTATCCAGTCGCTGTGCTTTAATTAAGGTTTTACGCATGACTTCACCCTGCCTGTCTCATTTAGCCCCAGAATACATACGTGCCATCAAACCCTATCAAGGCGGCAAGCCTATTAGCGAACTTGCACGAGAAATGGGCCTTAATGAAGCGGATATTGTAAAGCTCGCCTCCAATGAAAATCCTTTGGGCATCAGTCCCAAAGCGCAGATGGCGATAGAGGATGCGATTTTTGATATTGCACGTTACCCAGATGGCAATAGTTTTGCATTACGCCACGCTGTTGCGCATAAATTTGAAGTTTCACATCAACAAATAATTTTTGGCAATGGCTCAAATGATATTTTAGAGCTAGTCGCGCGTGCATTTCTGCATGCCGAATGCGAAGTGATCTACTCGCAACATGCTTTTGCGGTTTACTCTCTAGTAACGCAAGCGGCAGGAGCTAAAGCTGTTGTTGTGCCTGCCATTAATTACGCACATGATTTGGCTGGATTTCTACAAGCGATAACAACAAAAACGCGTTTGATCTTTATTGCCAATCCTAATAATCCAACAGGAACGCTGATTGCAAAAGACGAGTTGCGTGCATTTTTAAAGCAAGTTCCAGCGCAAGTATTGGTCGTATTAGATGAAGCCTATGACGAATACTTGTCAGCTACCCACAAATCTGAAGCCATTGCTTGGTTGCGCCAATTCGATAATTTAATTATTTCACGTACATTTTCTAAAGCTTATGGTTTGGCCGGTTTACGCATTGGTTTCGGCTTGATGCATGAGGACGTTGCTACGATGCTTGATCGTGTTCGTCAGCCATTTAATGTCAATAGTATTGCTCAAGCTGCAGCAGTAGCTTCATTGGCGGACGATGACTTTGTGCAACGCAGTTATGCGCTCAATCAAGCGGGCATGGTGCAACTCACACAAGGCTTGGAAGAGCTTGGCTTAGACTACATACCATCAAGTGCTAACTTTGTAAGTTTTTCCGTTGGTGATGCTGGTGAAGTTAATCAAAAATTACTCCAAAAGGGAGTGATTGTGCGCCCGATTGCTAACTATGAAATGCCTAATTTCCTGCGCGTCAGTATTGGATTATTTAGTGAAAACGCACGCTTTTTAAGTACACTTAAAGAAATATTGAATACAAAATAAGATATGACCACTCAAGAGCACTCAAGCCATTCAAATTTGGCCTTTGAAAAGCCAATTACAGACGATGTACGTATCCGTCAAATTAAAACGTTGATTACACCGTTAGATTTACTTGGTCGACTTAAAGAAAGTCAGGCCTCAACGCAAAATATCATTAAGACGCGAGCAGATATTCATAATATTTTGCATCAGATCGACGATAGGTTATTAGTCATTATTGGGCCTTGTTCAATTCATGATAGTAAAGCTGGTCTTGAGTACGCAGAACGTTTGATGGAGTTAAGAAGCAGCTTAAGTGCTGATTTAATTATTGTCATGCGCGTTTATTTTGAAAAACCGCGCACGACTGTTGGATGGAAAGGGTTGATTAATGATCCGCACCTAGATGGTAGCTATGAGATTAATGAAGGCTTGGCCTTAGCACGTAAATTCTTATTAGATGTCAATGAGCTAGGTATGCCTGCAGGCGCAGAATTTTTAGATACCATCACCCCACAATATATTGCAGATTTAGTTAGTTGGGGTGCTATAGGTGCACGCACGACGGAATCACAAGTTCATCGAGAGCTCGCCTCAGGGTTATCCTGTCCAGTGGGATTTAAAAATGGTACCGATGGCAATGTGCGCGTAGCGATTGATGCTATTAAAACTGCAAAAAGCCCACACCACTTTCTGTCAGTGACCAAAGAAGGGCAGTCTGCCATTATTTCAACGGCAGGTAACGATGATTGCCATGTCATTTTGCGTGGGGGGGAAATTCCTAATTTTGATGCTGTGAGTGTAGATGCTGCATGCACTAAATTGGCTTCAGCTGGGTTATTACCCTTGTTGATGATTGATTGCAGCCATGGTAATTGCCAAAAACAATACTTATTACAGAAAGAAGTCGCACGCGATGTTGCTGGTCAAATATCAGGTGGTGATGGACGAATTATGGGAGTAATGATTGAGTCTCATCTCCATGAAGGTCGTCAGGAGCACGAAATAGGTAAGTCGTTGCATTATGGACAATCCATTACTGATCCATGCTTAGGTTGGCAGGATTCTGTAGATTTGCTTAATATGTTAGCTTCTGCAGTGCGCGCACGTCGCCAAAAAAGGGAATAGTCCGCTATAAAGGCGGTTTAGCTTGGTGTATCATGAATTTACTTAGTGCTTTATAAGTAAGTTAGCGGTTATGGAATTATTGAAAGAAGAGCAAAATTTGTATCACGTTGATGCACTTTATGCGGCAACGATTAATACAACTAACTAAAAAGGAATTTATCATGTGGACTACACCAGCAGCTACAGAAATGCGTTTTGGCTTTGAAGTTACAATGTACGTAATGAACAAGTAATTAGCGTTTAAGCTAATGAATAAAAAGGCTGCCGAAAGACAGCCTTTTTTTATGAAAATTAACACCATTTGAATAGTAGAGAGTTATGCATATACATGTATTAGGTGCCGGTGCCGGTGGCGGATTTCCCCAATGGAACTGCAATTGTTTTAATTGTGATGGTTTACGTAAAGGCACTATCAAAGCGACTAAGCGCACGCAATCTTCCATTTGCGTCAGTGGCGATGGAGTTAATTGGGTATTGTTTAATGCCTCACCTGATGTATTGCAACAGATTCAAGATTTCCCTCCATTGCAACCTGCTCGCGCAGTGCGTGATACCGGTATTCAAGCAATTATATTAATTGATGCGCAAATTGATCACACCACGGGTTTATATATGTTGCGTGAAGGTACAGTTAAGCGAGAAATCTATTGTACTGATATGGTCTATGGGGATCTGACTTCAGGCAATCAAGCGCTCAATATTTTAGGCCATTATTGCGGTATCAATCACCATAATGTGCCAATTGATGGAAAAACTAGCTTTACCATTCCGAATGTTCCTAATCTGAAATTTACCGCTGTTGCCCTAAAAAGCGCTGCACCACCATACTCACCGCATCGCAATGATCCGCATCCAGGTGACACTATTGGTGTATTGATCGAGGAAATAAGTACAGGAAAAAAATGTTGGTATTCTCCTGGTTTAGGAGAAATTGAACCTCACTTGCCAGTGTTAATGAGTCAGGCTGATTGTATTATGGTGGACGGTACTTTCTGGACTGATACAGAGATGATTGATTTGGGACTAATGACAAAAACTGCAAGAAGCATCGGTCACAATCCTCAATCTGGACCTGACGGTATGATCGAAAAATTAGATGCATTCGGTGAGGTGCGTAAAGTATTGATCCATATCAATAATACAAACCCCATTTTAAGAGAAGATTCTGCCGAGCGTGCCGAACTTACCCAACATGGAATTGAAGTGGCATTTGACGGCATGGATATTATTCTTTAGGAGCGCGCAATGAATGCAATGACCAGTAACGATTTACCTTGGACTAGACAAGAGTTTGAAGACAAATTGCGTGAAAAAGGGAAGGGCTATCATATTTACCACCCGATACACGTCATGATGTATGAAGGGAAAATGACGAAAGAGCAATTGCAGTGCTGGGTAGCTAATCGTTTTTATTACCAAATTGCTATTCCTCAAAAAGATGCCGCTATACTTTCTAATTGTCCTGATAAAGAAGTGCGGAAAGATTGGATTGTGCGCATTACAGACCATGATGGCGTAGGGGATCAAGTGGGCGGTATTGAAGCTTGGATTCAATTGGGTCAAGCCGTAGGCCTAAGCCGTGATGATGTGACCTCACTAAAATTTTTGAGCCCAGGGGTTAAATTCGCGGTGGATGCTTATGTGAATTTTGCACGCCAGCGTCCATGGCAAGAATCCGTTTGTTCATCACTCACCGAACTATTTGCGCCCCATATTCACCAACAGCGGATCAGTTCTTGGCCAAGTATGTACCCTTGGATTAAAGAAGAAGGGTTGACCTACTTTAAAAAACGCCTGACAGAAGCTAGACGAGATGTAGAGCAGGGTTTAAGTGTTACTTTGGACTACTTCAGCACCTCTCGTCAGATGCAGTTAAAAGCCTTAGATATTCTTCAGTTTAAACTGGATGTCTTATGGGTAATGGCCGATGCCATTATGCTTGCATGCACAGACATTAAAGTTGAAGGCAAAGATTACTTGCGTCAGCCGGTAATTCATTTTAATTAAGAAAGCGCACAATGGAAATATTGATTCTACCTACTGATGTTTATGCTCTTGCGTTCCACCATCGTTTTCAATGGGAAGAAGCGCAACAGAATTATGTGATTCTTTTTCCGGAGGGCATGGTCAAGTTGCATGGTGGGGCAGGGGAAGTTATTAAACGGGTCGATGCAAAAAAGACGGTTGGTGATGTCGTTGCAGACTTAAAAGCAACCTTTCCTGATGCCGTCAATATTGAAGCCGAAATTATCGGTATGTTTGAGATGGCGGTGGGCAAGGGCTGGTTACGTAAAGTGGAATGATTAAAGCAGTGCTTAGTTTATGCGTTGGATGTAATAAGTTTGAACATTTAGGAGTAGCAAAATGACACAAGCCTCTTTGGGTGAATCAGCCGTACAAAAAGTCGTACATGCGCAGCAAAATAATGGTGTTTCGGCTTCTTCTACACATACTCAGCCGTTATGGTTGCTTGCGGAAGTCACCTATCGCTGCCCTTTACATTGTGCATTCTGTTACAACCCTACTGATTACGATAAGCATACACAAAATGAGCTCTCTACCGAGCAGTGGATACAGGCTTTACGTGATGCACGTAAACTGGGTGCGCTTCAGTTAGGCATCTCTGGCGGCGAGCCATTATTGCGAGATGATATTGAAGAGATTGTGGTTGAAGCTAAAAAGCTAGGGTATTACAGTAATTTAATTACGTCAGGCGTGGGTCTAACCGAAAAGCGGATTCAGGCTTTCAAAGACGGCGGTTTAGACCATATACAACTGTCAATGCATGATATCAGTGAAGAAATTAATAACTTTATTACTAATACTAAGACCTTTGAACTGAAGAAAAAAGTGGCCGCTATGATTAAGAATCATGGCTACCCGATGGTGTTAAATGTAGTCATACACCGTTATAACATTGGACATGTTAAAGAGATTTTAGAAATGGCTGAAGCCCTGGGTGCTGACTATATTGAGTTAGCCAATACCCAGTATTACGGGTGGTCGCTAGTGAATCGTAGTCAGTTAATGCCGACTAAAGAGCAAGTAGATGAGGCTGAAGCGATTACGAACGCATTCCGTGCAAATCCTAATAATAAGATGAAGATCTTTTTTGTAGTGCCAGATTACTTTTCTGATCGACCTAAAAAGTGTATGAATGGCTGGGGTGAGGTATTTATGATCGTTACCGCTAATGGTGATGTCTTGCCATGCCACTCCGCACGCGTCTTACCGAATATGCAGTTTCCAAATGTTCGTGACAATGGCCTAGAGTATGCATGGAAGGAATCTCCTGCTTTTAACAAGTATCGCGGCGATGACTGGATGAAAGAGCCGTGTCGCAGTTGTTCAGAAAAAGCGAATGATTTAGGGGGTTGTCGTTGTCAGGCTTTCTTACTTACTGGCGATGCTGAGATAGCAGATCCTGTATGCACCTTATCGCCGCATCATCACGTTATTACGCAAGCAATTGAAGATTCTAAAAATCCAGTCTTAGTCTCTCAGCCTATTGTCTTCCGAAATGATAAAAATTCCAAAAAAGTGATTGCAGGGGATTTTGATGATCGTACTGCAGGCTTTCACGCTGTACCCTAAGGTTTTGTATAGTATGATTAAATAAGATGCGATCACTGATTCAGTTAGCGCATCTTTTCTGAGGCGTTATATTGAAGCATCCATCATCCCCATTACTTCTGTCATTCGTATTGGCAAGCCTAGCTGCCCTTGCGCCTTTTGCCATCGACACTTATCTTCCCGCATTCCCTATATTAGAAACTTCATTACATGGAACTGCACTTGAGCTTCAACAAAGCCTGACTTTTTATTTGTTACCTTATGCGTTAATGACTTTATGGCATGGGGCAATTTCAGATTCTATTGGCCGTCTGGCCACTATTAAATGGGGATTGGGTGTATTTGTATTAGCATCCATTGGCTGCGCCTTTGCCCCTAACGTAGAGACATTATGGTTCTTCCGTATTCTGCAGGGCCTCTCTGGCGGTGCCGGCAACGTCGTGGCACGTGCGATGGTCAGGGATCTTTTTGAGGGCCCTCAGGCGCAGCGTGTCATGGCTACGGTTCAGATGCTATTTGGCATAGCTCCAGCAATAGCGCCTATTATAGGGGGCTTGTTGCTCGGTATCCATTGGCAGGCTATTTTCATCTTTTTGGCTTTGTATGCTGCACTAAGCTTATGGGCGGCCATGCGGTATCTGCCAGAAACGATGCCTAAAGCTAAGTGTGTGCCGTTATCTTTTAAGCAGGTAGTTAAAGATTACCGTATTATTTTTGGTGATAAAGAGTTTAATTTTGTAGTATTTGCATTGGGTTCAAACTTTGCTGGTTTTTTTGTTTACGTGTTGGCTAGTCCAGTATTTTTAGTTAAACATCTAGGCCTAAATCAGCATCAGTTTGGCTATATGTTTATTCCTACTGTGTGCGGCATGATTCTTGGCTCTTATTTAGCTAAAAAAGCAGCGGGGCGTTATACGAGGCAAAGAGTGGTTAAAGTGGCTTATAGTTGGATGGCAATAGCCGTACTATTGAACGTAGTGATCTGTTATTTTTTGCCTATACGCCCACTTTACAATATTCTGCCAATCGCATTATTTAATATTGGTATGGCATTAGCGATGCCTATACTTTCGCTATCCGCCTTAGATAGGCATCCTAAAATTCGGGGCACAGCAGCGTCAGGTCAAGCTTTTATTCAAATGTTATTGTCTACAGTATCGGCTGGCTTGGTTGTGCCTTTACTCTGGTATGCGCCATCTGGCTTGGCGTGGGCAATGGCTGGTTACTTGCTCATTGGTTGGTTAATGATACGCAAAAGTAAACTTTGGACTAAGTCTAATGAGTAATCGTGAATATTAATGAAGTCTTGGGTAGTACATTACGCCAAATTTCTCAGACAGGGATGACAGTCGTTTGTCCAACGTCCACAACATTGCACCTGGAGTGATTAGTGTGGATGCCAGCAAGATCATATCCACGATGCCGCACCCTTGGCCATAGATCTTCTCCCTCTCAACGAAGTCCATCACCTCGCTCAAACTTGCCTGCTGCGACTGCTGTAGTGCCGCCAAGGAAGACAGCGTACCTGTACGCGAAGGTGGGGTGCCACATGCAAGCTCAGCCACGACCATCGGGTGAATTAGCACCGCGTCGCAGTCAAGCAGGTCAATTAACCCTTGGTTGAGCTCACGGAAATGATTAACCCATACGGAAGTATCCACTAAAACGCCCATCATTAAGCGCCACTACGCCGACGAGGAATGTCATCCATATCCGGCATGGATGCTCCTAACGCAGACAGCCGTCTGGATGCCTGAACTCTGACGAATACCTTGATTGCCTCTCTGAATAGATCAGCTTTGTCCATGGAGGGGTCTGCAACCTCCAGAGCCTTCTCATACAGAGAGTCTTCAATCGTTACGGTTGTTCTCATATCATCACCATTAGCATCAAATAATGCATCATTATACATCACATGAGTCATCATAGCGAATATGTTTGTCAGGAATGAAATCGTAATCTATGGTTGCCATCAACCCACCTCCGCGAGAATCCCCCCGCTTTAGCCATGGGGAGGAAAGCGGGAAGTTGTTTTTGATTTAGATTTGCATTGTGTTATATATCTAATATCTGTATAATTATTACATGAGCGATTACACCATAAAATACAAGAGCAACCTGAATGTGGTTTACTCCTGCAAATACCATGTTATATGGTGTCCGAAGTATCGGCGTTCGGTATTGGTAAAAGGTGTTGATGTTCGGTTAAAGGAAATTATACAAAGCGTATCTACTGAATGTAAATGTGAGATATTGGAGCTTGAGGTTATGCCAGACCATGTGCATCTTCTGGTAGAGGTTGATCCGCAGTTCGGAATACACAAACTGATTAAACTAATGAAGGGCAGATCATCGAGGTTGCTTCGCGAAGAATTTAAGTGGATAAAGTCACGCCTTCCGACTTTGTGGACGAATAGTTATTTTGTATCGACGATAGGCGGCGCACCGCTTGAGGTAGTTAAACAATATATAGAGCAGCAAAAGCACAAATGAAGCGCACCGTTACATCCACTTTCGTTCTCACTATTCCCTTGGTTGTGAAATCAGGTGAAGATAGGACGATGATTGGTCGTATGGAAGCTGGAAGGCGTTTGTATAACGCAACTTTGGGTGAAGCACTACGTCGCCATGGCCTACTAAAACAGTCGAAAGACTGGCAGCACACGCGAACCATCACCGACAAAAAAACACGCGGTACAGAATTTCAGCGACTATCTAAAGAAGCTGGATTTACACCAGCAGTCACCATCACCTTCGCCCGACATTGCAAGAATGAAGCGGGCTGGAAAGACCGGCTCGGCTCTAATGTGACCCAACGTATCGCTGAGCAGGTGTTCGCGGCCATGCAACAATACGCCTTTGGCAAACGCGGACGCCCACGGTTTAAGGGTAATAACCGCCCATTGCACTCGCTTGAGGCGACTACCAACGCGGCTAACATCATCTGGAAACCAGAAACTGGTTGTATCGAGTTTGGCAATCTCACGCTTCCGGCTTTGTTGCCGTCTAAAACCCAAGATCCATACTTGCACCAAGCATTAACCAATAAGACGAAGTATTGCCGCGTGTTGTGGCGTAATGTGAACGGCGAACGCCGCTGGTTCATGCAACTTATGCAGGCTGGTGTTGCCCCAATAAAGCACGAGCAATCATGCGGTGAAATAGTTGGGCTGGATATTGGCCCGAGCACCATTGCCGTAGTCGGTGACAATTCCGCTTCGCTGGTGAAATTCTGCGATACCGTGGTTCAGCCATGGAAAGAAACCCGCCGCCTGCAACGTGCCATGGATAGGTCTAAACGTGCCACGAACCCACACTGCTTTAATGCTAACGGGACGTGGAAAAAAGGCCAGAAGTTCACACCGTCCAAACGCTATACAGAAATTCGTACCGAATATGCAGAAGTAGAACGCAAACTAGCTGCGGAGCGCAAACGCAGCCATGGCGAGCTTGCAAACCAGATTCTTGGGCTGGGAAATGTTATCCAGTCTGAAACCCTGTCTTATATCGCATTCCAAAAGAATTACGGCAAGAGCGTGAAAGTCAGAGCGCCAGGAATGTTTGTTGAACAATTGCGTCGCAAGGCTGAAAGTGCTGGCGGCAAGTTGATTGATTTGCACACCTGGTCGCTGAAAATGTCGCAGTACGATCACACCACCGAAGTTTGCACAAAGAAGCCGCTCAGTCAGCGGTGGCATGTGTTAGGTGATGGGTCTGGCGTTGTGCAACGGGATGTGTACTCCGCATTCCTCGCACGCTGCGTAATGAGCAACACGCACCACCCATCCCATATCGAAACGATGTGGGCGGCTCAGAAACCTGTGCTGCTGCAAACGGGGTGGCTGCGTTCCGAACCTGCGAAGATAGAGCCTTCGGGCAAAATCACGGTGGCAACACCGTTAGAGCAGGTCGTTTGTGATAGAGGGTTTGCCGCTGGTCATGGCCTGGATGCTGTAGTCGCAAGACGAGAGCCAGGAGACCCCAGCGGGTTCGCCCTTAGAACCCCCTGTCTTTAGACATGGGGAGGTTTAGTCACGTATTACGGATACCCGATATGAATCAGTTCTTGAGAGGATTAGTTGCGCCTTGAGTCAGACTTTTGTACGGCTATATTTGGTTGAGAGATGCTTATTTATAACTGGGTAGTGTGTTTAGACTTCTTGGGTAATTAGCTCTGAATTCTCACTTTTCCAAAGTAAATACACGCGGCAATCAAACTCCAGTTGATGGTAATTTGGCTCCATATGCTGGCACAGTTGGTAAAAGGCTTTGTCGTGATTGCGTTCTTTAAGATGCGCTAGTTCATGCACTACAATCATCCTTAAAAATTCAGCAGGTGAAGCTTTAAAAAAAGAAGAAATTTTGATTTCTTTCTTCGCTTTAAGCTTACCTCCTTGCACACGTGAAATGGCGGTGTTAAGTCCTAAGGCATGATGATCTATGCCTAGCCTGTTGTCGTAATGTACTTTATCCAGCAAGGGAGCGTTTCGAAGAAATGTTTGTTTAATCTCGTTGCTGTATTGATATAGCGCTTTGTCAGTTTGGATGAGATGAGGTAACGGATAACGCTGATTAATATAATCCCCCAACATATTGTTAGCTTGTAACTGGCGGATTTTATCTTGTAACATCGCGGGGTAGTGCTGAAAGTATTTAAGTTGATTGCTCATATATTTGATTAATTAAAAAAGGAGGCCGTAGCCTCCATTTTCAAATTACTGAGGATGACTTACTCTGCAAGTAGCTTGCGTTTATTAGGTGTCCCGTTCATTGCTTCTGCATTTTCTAATGCTGCTTTGCGTCCGGTAATGACAGGCCATACTTTAGCTAAGCGAGCATTTAGCGCAATAAATTCTTGTTGATCTGCTGGGACATCATCTTCTGCAAAAATGGCTTCAGCTGGGCACTCTGCAACACATAAGGTGCAATCAATACACTCATCTGGGTTGATCGCTAGAAAGTTTGGGCCTTCGACAAAGCAGTCGACTGGGCATACATCTACACAATCAGTAAATTTACATTGAATACAGTTTTCGGTGACGACATAAGTCATTTTTACAATCCTTGAATATACTAAAAGCATTACAGCTTAAAAACTAAACCCTATTTTAGTTGATTTTTGCAGTGTTTCAAACTTAACCGCAAAGCAACCATGTTAAATCGTTAAATAATCATGCCTGCACCCACAGTATTATTGGTGCTTTCATCAATGACAATAAATGCGCCTGTGGCACGATTCACGTTATAACTATCCACCATCAGCGGTTGCGCTAACTTAAAGCTAATGCGTGCAATATCATTCATTTTTAGTTCAGTAGTCGCTTGTTGTTCCAGTGTATTGACATCCACTTTATAAGCGATGCTCGCTACTTTGGCTTTAGATTCACGAGTGGTGTGACGGACGATATAAGAACGTGCAGTGGAGAGCGGCGTTTCTGATAGCCAGCATACGAAGGCCTCAATCTGTTTTACTGGCGACTGAGATTCATTCGATTTGACAATCATGTCACCGCGTGAGGTATCAATTTCATCTTCCAGTAGAAGCGTGATACTTTGTTCGCTAGTGGCTGATGTCAATAGTTCATCACCTAATCGTATCGCTTTAACTGTTGATTGATAACCATTAGGTAGTACTGTAACCGCATCACCCACTGCAATTTCACCTGATTCAATGCGACCCATAAACCCACGGAAGTCATGTAGCTCTGGGTTGTCTGAAGCATGTGGACGGCATACGAATTGTACTGGAAAGCGGAATGGTTCAGCATGTTCAGAGTGAGCAGGCGGTGTGGCTTCCAGAGTTTCAATCATTGTATTGCCAGTGTACCAAGGCATATTATCCAGTCTATCGACTAGCATGTCGCCATTAAGTGCCGACATTGGAATAAAGCTAATCGCATGACCGGCGGCACTTTTGCTTTGTGCTAACCCAATTTCATTCGCAAATACTAAGTAGTCCGCGCAAATCTTGTCATAAACCGCTTGATCGTAATTCACTAAGTCCATTTTATTGACTGCCACTACAATGTGCGGAATACCGACCAAGTGCGCTAAATAAGAATGGCGACGGGTTTGCGTTAGTACGCCTTTACGCGCATCGATCAAGATAATGGCCAAATGGGCGGTAGATGCTGCAGTCACCATGTTACGTGTATATTGCTCATGCCCAGGAGCATCAGCAATAATGTACTTACGCGTACCAGTTGAAAAGTAGCGGTAAGCTACGTCAATGGTAATGCCTTGTTCTCGCTCAGCCTGTAAGCCATCGGTCAGCAGTGATAAGTCGACAGCATCCATCCCCCGTTTTTTAGAGGTACGCTCCATTTGGGTGAGTGTGTCAGCCAAAATGGTTTTGGTGTCAAATAATAGGCGGCCAATTAAGGTGCTTTTACCGTCATCCACACTACCGCATGTCATAAAGCGTAATAGGCTGTCGTTATGTTGTGTCGCGTTCATTAGAAATAACCTTCTTTCTTACGTTGTTCCATAGATGCATCTGAAGTTTGGTCATCTAAACGAGTTGCACCGCGCTCGGTGATGGTTGAAGTCGCTGTTTCCAATACGATTTTAGCTACCGTATCCGCATCACTGATGACTGGCGCTGTACAGGTGATGTCACCGACGGTTCTAAAGCGCACCTGCATGTCTATAATCTCTTCACCTGCTTTAGCTGGGGTGACATGAGTTACTGGCACTATGGCACCACCACGCATGACTACCGGGCGGTTATGTGCAAAATAAATACTTGGCAGGGCAAGTTTTTCACGTTCTATGTATTGCCAAACATCCATTTCTGTCCAGTTAGATATTGGGAAGGCGCGTATATTCTCACCTTTGTGCGAACGAGCGTTATAAAGATTCCATAACTCAGGCCGTTGATTTTTTGGATCCCACTGACCAAATTCATCACGGAAGCTCATGATACGTTCTTTAGCGCGGGCTTTCTCTTCATCACGACGTGCGCCACCTATACAACAATCAAAACCAAACTCTTCAATCGCTTCGAGCAGGGTCACTGATTGGTGTTTATTACGGGATTCCTCTGGCGTTTTAAGTACCACGGTACCGCGTTGCATGGAGTCTTCCACGGAACGCACAATCAGACGCTCACCGAGTTCAGCGGCACGCTGATCACGAAAATCAATCACTTCCTGATAGTTATGACCGGTATCAATATGCATTAAAGGAAATGGAAAGCGGCCTGGACGGAAGGCTTTTTCAGCTAAACGTAAAATACATAATGAGTCTTTCCCGCCTGAAAATAACAAGACGGGATTGCTGCACTGGCCTGCGACTTCTCGTAGGATATAAATGGCTTCTGACTCAAGCCAGTCTAAATGTGAAAGCGCTTGATGTTCTGATAATTTTTTAGTTAACATAGTTATTATTTACATTATAAGTTTTATTTAAATGATTGATTCTATTAAGTATAGTTAAATCAAGACCGACTATTTTTTAACATGTAGTCCGCACTCTTTGTTGAGTGGGTCTTCCCACCACCACCGGCCGGCGCGTACATCTTCGCCCACGGCAACAGCGCGCGTACATGGTGCACAGCCTATACTTGGGTAAAATTGATCGTGCAGTTTGTTGTAAGGGACGTTGAACATGCGAATATAGGCCCAGATTTCTTGCTCGGACCAGTGTGTTAATGGATTGAACTTTTCTAATGCATTGCCTTGATCAAATTGGCGCAAGGGCAAATCTACTCGGGTTGTTGCTTGTTCGGCGCGCATACCAGTAATCCAGGCTTTTTTACCATTAAGTGCGCGCTGAAGTGGTTCGACTTTACGCATAAAACAGCAGGCTTTACGCAAGTCTATAGATTCGTAGAACGCATTAATGCCTTGGGTGCGCACATAGTGTTGCACCGGTTCGGCTTGCGGGAAAAATAACTTAAGCTTGGTCTGGTAAGTGTGCTCGGTGGCGGCAATTAAGTCATAAGTTTCAGCAGGTAGACGACCCGTGTCTAATGAGAAAATCTCAATATCCAATTGGTTGCGTAAAATAATATCTGTGAGCACCATATCTTCGGCACCCATGCTGTTAGCAAAAGTGATGTGGTGGTGGCTACCAAATTCAACCACGGCATCTTTAAGTAATGCGATGACTTCACTACGCTTATGCTGAACACTTGCTTGCAATTCCGCTGTGAGCTCAGGGGAAGTGGCGGGATTGCTTGACGCGGGGCGTAGCGTTGATGTTTGGTTGCTGGCCATCTTTATTGGCGACTCACTCGGCGCCATAGAGGCAGTGTTTCATCGACTGCGCCTTGGTAGGGTTGACTAAAGTCATTGAGACTAGCGAGCGCCTCTTGAGCGCTTCTGTCGGCGCGGACTAAGTAACTATCAAAGCCAGAACGCTTTAAAAAATAGAGTTGATCGCGCAATACGTCGCCAAAGGCGCGTAACGTGTTGCTAAAGCCATAACGGGTGCGTAATAGATTTCCTAATGAGAATATGCGACCATCAGCAAAGCGCTCTACATAGACTGCAATCAATGGGAATATATTGAGGTTAGGTTCAACGGCAACTAAGTTTTCTAACAACTCATGTGTTGCCAGCCAAATGCCCACTTCCTGTTTCTCTACGCGGACGGCTAATTCTGCTTTACGTGCGATATAGACCGACATAGGGATTAACACTAATCCTCTGGCAGGAATGGTTGTATTGACAATTTGCTCAGCACTAATGGTAATTTCACCAGTAAGATGGAATTGAACCACCTTGCCAGCCTGCATCCGAACAACTTGCTCAACTTTTGGCAACGCAATGAGTGTCCAATCGTCCCTAATAATTGCTTTTTTATAGATTAAATTAGACATGGCTAGCCTCAGATTCTTTTGTCGCATAGACATGGGCTTTAAATGGCGCTATTCCTAGGCGACGCACTGTATCAATAAACAACTCTTCTGGTGTGCGTTGTTGGATATACACATCAATTAAGCGTTGCACTACCTCTGGCATCTCTTCAGCTGCAAAAGAAGGTCCAATGACGCTACTGAGGCTGGCATCATTACCTTGCTTGCCGCCGATAGACACTTGATACCACTCTGAACCGTCTTTATCTACACCTAATATTCCGATATGGCCGACATGATGGTGACCGCAGGCATTCATACAGCCTGAAATATTGAGTTCTAACTCGCCGATATCATGTAAGTAATCCAAGTTATCAAATTGCATTTGTATCGCTTCTGCAATCGGAATGCTTTTCGCATTCGCCAGTGAGCAGAAGTCGCCGCCTGGGCAGCAAATAATATCGGTCAGTAGACCGATATTCGGCGTTGCCAGACCGTGCGCGCGGGCTTTTTGCCAAACCTCAAATAAGTCGCCTAATTGAACATCCGCTAGAATGAGGTTCTGTTCATGTGATACGCGTAGTTCGCCAAAACTGTATTGCTTAGCCAAGTCTGCGACCACGTGCATTTGCTCGCTCGTTGCGTCACCAGGGGCTTTACCGTGAGGCTTTAACGAAAGGGTGACAGCGCGATAGCCAGGTTGTTTATGCGCATGGACACAACGCTTTACCCAAGACGCAAATGCAGGATTACTCGCAAGTTCCGCATCAAATTTAATGTGGCTGTCAGGTAAATGATCATAAGGCATTGCAGCGAAATGTTTGGCCACGCGTGCCAGTTCAGTATCAGTGATTGTGTTTGGTGCATCTTTCAAGTGGCGCCACTCAGCCTCTACTTGTGTGCGGAATTCATCGATCCCCAGCGCTTTCACTAAAATTTTGATCCGCGCTTTATAAGAATTATCACGACGGCCGTGCAAATTGTAGACGCGCACGATGGCTTCGCAATAGGTAAGGGCGTGTTGCCATTCTAGGTGTTCGCGAATGACGCTGCCTAAAATTGGTGTACGGCCTAGGCCACCGCCCACCCACACCTTAATAGCCACTTTATTTTCCTTATCCAGGTAAAACTCCATGCCGATATCATGCATTTGAACCACAGCGCGGTCTTGTTTGGTGCCGGACACTGCAATCTTGAATTTACGTGGCAATAATGCAAACTCGGGATGGAAAGTACTCCATTGACGAATGACCTCGGCCATAGCGCGTGGGTCAACCACTTCATCTGGCGCTACGCCTGCAAATTGATCGGTTGTGATATTGCGGATGCAGTTGCCAGAAGTTTGTATGGCATGCATTTCAACCGTAGCGAGTTCGGCCAAGATGTCTGGGATTTCTTCTAATTTTGGCCAATTCAATTGCATGTTTTGGCGCGTACTGAAATGACCATAACTGCGATCAAAGCGTTGTGCGATATCAGCGAGCTTATGTAATTGCTTGGAGGACAGCATGCCGTAAGGCACGGCGATACGCAACATTGGGGCATGGCGCTGAATGTATAAGCCATTTTGCAAACGCAATGGGCGGAACTCTTCTTCTGAAAGCTCTCCGGCTAAAAAACGTCGTGTTTGGTCGCGATACTGCGCAACGCGCTCGTTAACTAACTGCTGGTCTATCTCGTCGTATTTATACATAGTACTTTTAAGGCTTTTTAACAATCCGGCATTTTAATGGAAAATGAGCTTCAAGCCCACAAAAATCAGTATTAACGCCAGTGCGTAACGTACCCAATGCTCTGCAATTTTGGAGCTTAAGTGACTGCCCACCCAAATTCCTGGGATTGAGCCTATTAATAAAATGCCTAGTAACTTGTAATCTACAGTGCCTAAACTAGCATGACCAAGACCCGCGGCTAACGTTAACGGAACGGCATGGGCGATGTCGGTACCGATAATTCTTTTAATGGATGCACGTGGGTAAATAATAAATAAGGCGGTGACACCGAGAGCGCCAGCACCCACGGAAGTCAGGGTCACAAGTGCGCCTAGTATCAACCCTAACAAAACAGTTAAGGGTGCAGTCCAGCTATGTTTAATCCAACCATGAGTTTTAGAAAAGGTTATTAACTGGTTGCGAAATAGGACTGACAAGGAGGTAAGAAGGAGTGCCACGCCTAACCAGAATTTTATTGCCGTAACTGCGTCGTTTGAAGCGACATCCAAGCCCTTTAAATATAAAGTGGTGAGCACGGATGCGGGGATGCTACCAGCGGCTAATAACTTTACGATACGCCAATCAATATTGCCTAATTTTCCATGGGCAAAAATACCAGCCGTTTTGGTCACTGATGCGTAAAGTAAATCCGTGCCAACCGCAACTGCTGGCTTGATATGAAAGAGCAAAACTAACATAGGTGTCATCAAAGAACCGCCGCCTACACCTGTTAGGCCTACTAAAAGCCCGACCACAAAGCCGGAGAATATATAACCAAATTCCATAGGGAGTATTTGTCTGTTGGTGCAAATAAATGCAAGGGTACGACTATATCAGTAAATATAAAATCGTTTTAGAATATGTTATTCTATATATATGTCTTTTTGTTATATAAAGAATTAACTCTTAAGAGGTGATGGTTAATGAAATTACAACAATTGCGTTATTTACATGAAGTGGCACGCCAAGGTCTTAATATCACCAATGCGGCGGAAACTTTATTTACCTCACAACCTGGGGTGAGTAAGCAAATTCAGTTGTTTGAAGAAGAGTTGGGGCTGCAGATTTTTCTGCGTAACGGTAAACGTTTGAGTGGTATTACTGAGCCTGGTGCGCAGGTGTTAGCGTTAGCGGCCAAAATTATTCATGATGTCGATAATATTAGGCGGGTGGGGGATGAGTTCAGTAATATTGAAACTGGCTCGTTGACCATTGCGACGACGCATACGCAAGCTCGTTACAAATTACCAGCAGCAGTTAAAAGCTTTATTAGTCACTTCCCGCAGGTTAAATTAAATATTCATCAAGGTAATCCCAGTCAGGTGGCCGAACAGGTCGCAAGTGGTGAGGCAGACATTGGCCTTGCTACGGAGTCTATTAGTAGCTATGAAAGCTTATTATGCCTCCCTTGCTATCAATGGAATCGTTGTGTGGTAGTGCCGCAGGGACATCCTCTATTATCGGATGGGGCACTTACTTTAGAGAAGCTGGCCGCCTACCCATTGATTACGTATGACTTTGGTTTTACTGGCGGCACCTTAGTGTCTCAAGTGTTTTCGGAAGCCGGTCTGACCCCTAACGTAGTGCTGACAGCTATTGATGCGGATGTCATTAAAACCTATGTATCATTAGGGCTTGGCGTTGGTTTACTTGCTAATATGGCTTACGATGTTGAGCGTGATGCGCATCTGGTTAGTTTGGATGCCAGTCATTTATTTCCTGACAGCACCACCTATATAGGCGTGCGTAAGGATGCCTTTTTACGTGGCTATATGTATGGCTTTATTGAATTAATTGCGCCACAATTTAATCGTGCTGCAGTGAATGCTGCACTTAAGATTAATGCTTAAACTTTGGAGTTTAAATGGTTTGTAAGCCCCTATTTATTGTATGCGCACTCCTCTTAGTCACCGCGTGCACAACGCTTAAGCCTGCGCCGTCTGCTGAATTGATTGGCAAGGTGAGTGTAGGCATGCCTGCGATTGATCCTAACGCATCGATCTATGAATTGCCAGTCAAGGTGGGCGTGACCTATCAAGAAGTCGTTGACAGCCTTAAAAGCCTTAGTATTGGCCGTAATTTTGTGAATCCAGCTAATTTCCCTATTGGTGAGCATATCAAACAGCGTGGCATAGATCCTCAGGGCATTAAGGAGGTTTATAGTTTTTGCAACTTAACCCTAGGTACGGACATCATGCTCGATCATCCAGAGTTTTTAGTGTTTGTGCCATGCCGTATCGCCATTTATGAAAAGCCAGATGCGCATCATCAAATGCAATTATTCATAGGGATGGCGCGTCCTACGTTTGATCTAAGAAGCATCAAGAACCCAACACCAAGAGCACGTCAAGCAGCACAAATGATAGAAAGTACCTTGCTTGAGATTATAGATAAAGCCAGTCGCGGGGACCTTTAGTTTTTCATGGGATCTCCATGGACATGAGTGATTAACCTGTGATTACGCTAACAGAGGCTGGTTTCGGCGAACAAGTGATTACCAAATCCCATTTTGTAGCGATGGCGGTTACCTGCACTAGTGAGCAACAGGTTGGTGCAGCCTTGCGTGCATTTGCGGCTAAGCATCAAGGCGCTCATCACTTGGCTTATGCTTTTCGTATTAAGCCTGAGTTAGGGCAGGGTGTTGTGCAGCGCTTTTCAGATGCCGGTGAGCCAAGTGGTACCGCTGGAATGCCGATATTGAAGTTAATAGAAGGGCGAGATTTGATTAACGTCTGTGTAGCTGTTATCCGTTATTATGGGGGCATTAATTTAGGTACTGGCGGGTTGGCGCGCGCCTATGGGGGCACGGCTAAATTGGCGCTAGATAGTGCCAAAATGGCCAGCTTTGTGGCGATGCAGTCGGTAGCGCTGACCATTGATTATAAGCAGATGGATCTACTAAACCGAGCACTTTTAAACTGTAATGGTAGTATTGTAAGTAAGTCCTTTGACGCACAGATTGATTTAGTAGTATCGTTGCCTGTAAATGAAGTGAAAAGTTTTTTAAATAGATTTAAGCCGTATGGCGAATAATTAAAGACATATACACAGTATTGAATTAAATATTTTTTACAATTAATACATTAAGATAGCGAATGTATTTAAATTAATTTATTAAGATAAAGATGACAAAAAATACGCCAATCACCACACCCTCACCCTACGAAATTAGCGCTTGGATTCTTACCGGTTGCGCTTTATTGGCGATACTGCACCTTGGTTTACTCCCTGCATTGCTTGCAGGGCTGCTAGTGTTTGAGTTGGTGCATATCATTACCCCGACCCTTGAGCGTCACTTTTTGAGTAGGCATTCAACGGGCCTGTCTAAAATATGGGCAGTAGGTATTTTAGTCGTCGTCGTTGTCAGTTTGCTGGTAGTCGCAGGGGCTAGCTTGTTAACTTTTTTAAGATCTGATTCTGGAAGCGTCACTGTCTTATTAGCCAAGATGGCACAGATTGTTGAGGACTCACGAAAAATATTGCCGAGCTGGCTGCTGGAGCGTTTGCCAGCAGATGCCAATTCTTTTAGAGAAAATGCTGCTGTTTGGTTGCGCATTCATGCGGATGAATTGCAGGTGGTCGGTAAAGAGGCTGGTCGCGTTACCGTCCATATATTGATTGGTATGATTATCGGCGGCATTTTAGCCTTGCGAGAAGCGGTAATCATTGAAAATTTTAAGCCGTTTTCACGTGCAATGCTTTGCCGTAGTCGTTTGTTTAGCGACTCTTTTAGACGCGTCGTGTTTGCGCAAGTACGTATTGCAGCTATTAATACTAGTTTCACTGCCATTTATTTATTGCTGGTTTTGCCTTTAATGGACATTCATTTGCCGTTGGTGAAAACAATGATTGCGATTACCTTTATCGTGGGTTTAATCCCCGTAGTTGGTAATTTAGTCTCTAATAGCGTCATTGTGGTCGTGAGCTTAAGTCACTCATTAAGCATCGCTATTGGATCCTTACTGTTTTTGGTGATTATTCATAAGTTTGAGTACTTTCTCAACGCGCGGATTGTGGGTAGTCAAATTCGCGCCAACGCGTGGGAGTTATTAATTGCGATGATGGCGATGGAAGCGGCCTTTGGTTTAGCGGGCATCGTGGCAGCACCTATTTATTATGCTTACATTAAAGCTGAATTGCGTGATCGCGATCTGATTTAACAGAAACACATACCATGATCCTTTCATTCATACTCAACAGTATTTTAGTGGCCATTGCTGTATTAATTCACTTTGAGGCGCTCAACAAGCTGTCGAGCGTCATTCCTCTGTTGCCGATCAAGCATCGATTTCGTGTTTTATTTGGCATTTTTGGTGCACTTTTTGCGCATATCGCTGAAATTTGGGTATTCGCTTTTGGTTACTACTTTATGGTGCACGCGAAACTATTCGGCGCACTGCAGGGTGACTTTGACAATAGTTTGATGGACTGCACTTACTTTTCTTTTGTGAGCTATACCTCACTAGGGTTTGGTGACATTGTGGCTAAGGGCGATATACGCTTTTTGGCTGGGTTAGAAGCGCTAACAGGCTTAGTCTTAATTTCATGGACGGCCTCATTCATGTTTATTGAGATGCAAAAGCAATGGAAATCCAGCTAACGCTAGGGATTCTGTATTGAAAAATAAAACCATTGCTATACTTGAAAACCGTGCCGGCGAACAGTTGGCTGACCTGGTTCGCAAGTATGGCGGCACGCCATTTTCAGCGCCAGCGTTGGCGGAAGTCCCTGATATTGACCCCATTCTCATCGCCGATTTAATTGCTTCTTGGCAAGTCACATCACCAGATGTTTTTATTTTTCAGACTGGGGTAGGGGTGAAGGCGCTCTTTGCCACCACGGAACAACTAGGCATTACAGAACAATTTCTAAAAATATTAACATCTTCATTAGTGGTAGTGCGTGGTGTTAAGCCATCTTCTGCATTACGTGCACATCATGTGCGTATCGATATTGCGGCTGGGGATCCATTTACGACTACTGAGGTGTTAAGTGGTTTGGCTGCGATACCTTTGGCGGGTAAGCATGTGGTGGTGCAGCGATACGGTGATACTAACGTGGAGTTGAATGATGCGCTTTTGGCTAGAGGCGCGCTACTGACGGAAATAAGCACCTACCGTTGGCGTTTGCCGTTAGATACGCAACCTTTATTTTCGCTGATGGATAAACTAGATCAAGGTGAGATTGATGTGGTCTGTTTTACCAGCGCTTCACAGGTCCACAATCTTCTTGCTGTAGCAGTGGAGCAGCAGCGCGAAGGCGCACTGCTAACTAGTCTGAATAAAGCTTTAGTAGCGTCCATTGGTCCTGTCTGCAGTGCTGCGCTACGTCAATTTTCTATTCGGGTCGATATTGAGCCGCAACCGCCAAAACTAGGTCCTTTTATTCAAGCCATTAATGCTAGGTTAGCGTAGTGCTTCCGTCTATCACCCATTTAGATTTGGAAACTACTGGTGCAACCCCACTTAAAGATCGAATTACCGAAATTGCGCTTGTCCGCTTTGAACATGGGGTTGAAGTTGCACGCTGGCAAACTTTAGTCAATCCAGAGCAGCCTATCCCACCCTTTATTCAGCAGTTGACCGGCATTAATAACAGCATGGTGGAAAATGCGCCTACCTTTGCCGAAGTGGCGGATAAGCTTTTGGCCTTTTTGGAAGGCACCGTATTAGCGGCGCACAATGTACGTTTTGATTATGGCTTTATTAAAGCAGAGCTCAAACGTCTCGATATCCACCTGCGACAAAAGGTGTTGTGTACCGTCAAGCTTTCCCGTTTACTTTACCCACAGCATTATAGTCATGGCTTAGACGCTATTATGCAGCGCCATCAGATTACAACCATCGCTCGGCATCGTGCCATGGGCGATGTGGAAAGCATCTTGGCTTTTTTAGATTCGGCTAGGCTGGAACTAGGGGAGTCCGCTATCGCCAATGCCGCGCATCAATTAATGCGTGGGCCGACTTTGCCGCCGCATCTAGATGGCGTCATGCTTGAAGATATGCCAGAAGGACCAGGTGTTTATTTGTTCTTCGGTGAGAACGACTTGCCACTGTATATAGGAAAAAGTACGAACATACGCACACGCGTGTTGCGACACTTTAGTAGCGATCATGCTTCAGCTAAAGAGATGCTCATTAATCAACAGATTAAACGGGTAGCGTGGTTGGAAACAGCGGGCGACTTTGGTGCCTTATTGCTTGAAGCACGCTTGGTAAAAGAGCGCCAGCCGCTCCATAACCGCCAACTTCAAAACAACCGTCAGCTTTTTAGTTGGAAGTTAGGGGCAAGTGCTGATGCTAGGCCAATCGTCACTTTGCTCACAGAAGAAGAGATTAATCCTGCCGTATTTGGTCAGCAAGTGGATGGGCAGTTGTTCGGCACCTTTAAAAGTAAGCGCCAAGCCATTGAGGCGCTGCGTAAGGTCGCTGATGCGCATCATTTATGCCCTAAAGTGCTTGGCTTAGAGTTAGGTGGTGGCCCTTGTTTTTCTCGCCAACTCAAACGTTGCAAGGGAGTCTGTTGTGGTGGAGAGTTGCCCGAAATGCATTATTTACGCGTGCAACAAGCCTTAATTTCTCACAAGCTAAAGGCTTGGCCCTATGCGGGCAAGATTGGTGTGCGAGAACACAATCAAGAAAGCGATCAAACACAAATCCATGTTTTTGGTGATTGGTGCTATTTAGGCGTTGCCGAGACGGAAGCTGATTTAGAGACCGCGCTAAATACGGAAAGGACGCTTAAATTTGATCTGGATACTTACAAGCTATTGCTTAAAACCTTTGATGCCAATAAGGTTGAATTAATTAATTATCCAACATTTAATTAAAGCTCTTAAGGTCATGTCTCAAAGTCTTTGACGCAGGAGTAGTTTGCAAAGCACTGAGTGAAAGTACCTGAGTGATGGCGATAGACTAGGCTGCAGACAAAAGACATTCGTAGGGAATTTGCAACCCATCATGAAGTCGTTTCACCATTTGTAAGCTGAGACGACGTTTATGACTTAACACTTCAGACACACGACCACTTGAGCCAATGAATGGCTCAAGATCTTTTTGAGTCATACCTTGCTGCTCCATTCTAAATTTGATTGCTTCAACTGGGTTGGTTGCACTGATTGGATAGTACTTATGCTCATAAGCTTCGATAAGCGTCACAAGTACTTCCATTTCATCAGCTTCTTGTGTGCCCTCATGCGCCTGAAATATAAGCTCAAGACGCTTGAATGCAATACGCAAGTCATCATCGTTTTTAATTGGTTTAATATTCATTAACGTTCTCCACGTTTATTTGATCATATTGAGCATGCGTGCCGATGAACTTAACCCACACAATACCTGCCTGATATTGCATTTCCACCACTAGGCGGTATTTATTGCCAGCGATATTAAACACGACACGGTTGTTGCCACAAATACTGACGTTTCTATAATGCGCTTTTATGTCTTGCGGTGTTGTCCAATTAGCTTTGATTGCTTCGTTATACCAGCTTTGCAGTGCACTTTCAGCATCCTTGTAACCAAGTTGACGCCAAAACCTGATTAATGTACTTTTTGCAATCACACGCATTCAATTTCTCCCATTTTGGGAGTTTATTCCGATGTGCCTACAAGGTCAATAAGATTAGATTAATTTATAAAATATGCTAGTGCTTAAGCCGTCATTTATTTTTAACAATTTTTATGTCATTTCGGGGATGAGTCAATTCTAAATATTGAGAGATGTTTCTTACTTATTCACTTACTCCAATTCAACTTGGGAAGTTGTATTTGCCGGGTTCTAAATAACCGCCATCAGGTATAATTCTTTACTATGATACAAACTCTCACTTTAGCGCTAGTTGCAGCCATCTTTTTATTGCTGATATTGCAAACCTGGCGCGCCGGCCAGCCCGATAAGAGTCATCTTATTTTGCAACAATTAGAAGATAAGCATCGGGCGATGTTGTTGGATTTTAACGACGGTTTAAATAAGCTGGGTGATCGATTAGGGTTATCTTCCAACGACAGTGGCGAGCGTTTGCGTCTAATTGTTGCAAACGAACTACAGGCGACCCGTGATGCCATGCAAGCATTACAATTGGCGCAGAATGCCAGTTTGGCCCTGACGCGAGAAACCGTGCTAGAGAAGTTGCATACGACCTTAGCTGAGCAGGGCAAGGCTGAACAGGAGCTGATTCAATTCACGATGCGGAATGCCACTTTGCAATTGGTCGCTACCATTGATAGTTTAGCCAAATCGGTCGATGGGCGCTTAGAGCAAATTGGTGGCAAGGTTTCTGAACGTTTGGATGAAGGATTTAAGAAGACCAATCAAACCTTTATTGATGTGATGGCAAGGCTTGCGACCATTGATGAAGCGCAAAAGAAAATTGATGGCTTAACCACCAACGTGGTGAGCTTGCAGGAGTTGTTGGGTGATAAGCGCTCACGTGGCGCCTTTGGTGAAGTTCAGTTAGAAGCCTTGGTGCGCAACGTCTTACCAGTCAACTCATTTGCGATGCAATATACTTTCCCCAATGGCACGCGTGCTGATTGCGCATTATTTTTACCAGATCCTACTGGAACGGTGGCGGTTGACAGTAAGTTTCCACTCGAAAATTACCATCGTATGATGGACAGTAAATTAAGCGATGCTGACCAGTTGCTGGCAGAAAAGCAGTTTAAGTTGGATGTGAAGAAGCATGTCGATGACATTGCTAATAAATACATTATCTCTAATGTCACCTCCGATGGGGCTGTGATGTTTATCCCCGCAGAGGCGGTATTTGCCGAGTTACATGCCTATCACCATGATGTGATTGAATATGCCATGAATAAGCGGGTGTGGGTGGTCTCGCCGACTACCCTGATGGCGGTCCTCAATACGGCGCGCGCGGTACTTAAAGATGTTGAAACGCGTAAGCAGGTACATGTGATTAAAGAGGAGCTTGGTAAACTAAGCAAGGACTTTGGTCGCTTTGATCAGCGGATGAAGAAACTCGCAGACAATATACGCCAAGCCCACGAGAATGCTCAGGACGTGCACATCTCTAGCCAAAAAATATCACAGCGCTTTGCCCAGATTGAGCGTGTAGAATTGACCAATAAGCCGGCCGATGTGCTGGAAATTGTTGATGACTTAATTGATGATAATTAACATTAATATAATATAGTAACCAAATGAAAATTAAAGTATTTTACTTTGCAAGACTTAAAGAAAAGCTCAATTACTCGACGGAGGATCTCGCCTTGCCAGATGAGATGATCACCGTGCTTGGGCTCAAGGCTTTCTTAGCCAAGCGTGGTGATGTGTGGGGGCAGATGCTGATGGGGTCACTAAAGATCCGTGCCGCCATTAATCACGAGCTGGTGGCCGACAGTGCGGACATTGCCGATGGTGATGAGGTGGCGTTTTTCCCACCAGTGACCGGCGGCTAGCCTTAATCATGGGCGTTCGCATACAGACCCAGGACTTTGATGTAGGCCTTGAGCTCTCAAAGCTCCGCCTAACCCGACCTGACACGGGTGCTGTGGTGAGCTTTATTGGACAGGTACGCGATTTGAATGAGGGTGATCATGTGTCCCAGCTCACTCTAGAACATTACCCAGGCATGACCGAAAAGGCTCTAGAAGCGATTATCAGCGAGGCGCAGACGCGCTGGATGTTCTTTGACGCGCTTATTATTCACCGCGTCGGCACCTTGCAACCGCTCGACCAAATCGTGTTGGTCGCGGTCAGTGGCGCCCATCGCGGCGAAGCGTTTAAGGCGTGCGAATTCATTATGGACGCACTCAAGACTGAGGCGCCGTTCTGGAAAAAGGAAATCACTGCGCATGGCGAGCGTTGGTTGGAGGCTAAAGAGAGCGATGATGTGTCGCGCGCGCGTTGGATAAGGCCCCCTATTGAGTAGACTGCTTTATAATAAACACTTACCCTCATTCCTCACTAAGCTCATTGTATACCCGATTATTTATGTCAAAAATTTTAAGCCCACAGCAGCTCACCCTCAACATTTCGACGGCACAATTTAAGTTCACCGATACCTCCGAGCTCATTAACGGCAGTAGCACGAGTGCACAGCACCAGGCATGGATAGCGCAGTCCGAGGCTAAGGTGGCGGCTGAATTTGGCTTAACCCTGCAGCAGCCTGGCTTTAATTTATTGGCGTTGGGTGAGCCGGGTACCGGCCGCACGACTTTAATGTTAAGTGCCATGCATGATGCCGCAGCCAAAGGCATGGACGTGGAAGAGGTCGCTGCCAATGACTTAGTCGCCCTTTATCAGTTCGACGCAGGGGGTAAGCCTTTATTCTTAAAACTACCCGCCGGTGCAGGAACGCAGTTGAAGCAGGCCATGGATCTCTTTATCAGGCAGTTAGCCAAGGAGTTACCTAATCTACTTGATGTGAAGGTTAAGCAGAATTCGATGGCACCGATCATCGCTTTCATAGAGCTACAGTTGGCGGCGATAAAAGCGAGCTTGACGTTGCTGGGCCCAGAGAAGAGCCCTCAACACTATTTTGATTTGTTGCATAAAGATGTTTTAGAATATTTGGAAATATGGCAGCCTAGCGTCGGCGGTGATGGGGATAACAACCTAGAGGCCTTGCTGAGTGAGAGTTTTTTTGGACGCTATCGCGTCAATGTGTTGGTGGAGCATTATGCTGGGCATCATTCGCCGGTCGTCTATGATAACGACCCGAGCCTGAATTCCTTGTTCGGCGGTGTAGAGAGCGCAGGGGAGTCTAGTAATACCCCTGACTTCATGCGACTGCGTGCAGGTAACTTACTGCGCGCGGATGGTGGTAGCCTGTTGCTTCACCTGCGCGATATTTTGGCGGACGAGCAAAACGGGTCGCAGTTACTGGAAAAGTTGTACCGTTTCTTGCGCAACGGCACCCTACAAATTGAAGACTTAAGCAGTAGTAGTAGTCAGGGCAGCAGCTTTGTGAGTGCGCAGGCGGCGATGAGCGTCGCGGTGAAGTTGGTGTTGGTCGCCACCCGTGAAGAGTATTACGATCTTCTGGATGAGAAACCAGAATTTTTTAGTTACTTCCCCATTAAGATTGAATTTGCTGAGAAGGTGAAAGCGAGCCCGGAAAACTATGCCGCCTATGCCTCCTTTATGGCGCAAAAGTGTCAGCAACTGCATTGTAAGCATTTAAGTCCTGCGGCCGTTGCTGGGCTCCTACAGGCGATGCATCGCCAAGAGGAGGACCAGGCACAGCTCAGTACCCAATTTGCCTTGTTGGAGAAATTGATTCTAGAGAGCGCCGCCGCCGCAGAGCTCCGTGGTGCCAGCATCGTCGGCATTGAAGATGTGAAGGCTGCGATTAATCGCCGCTATGCCAGACATAGCTACATTGAGGGACACATGCGCGATTCCATTGTGTCTAATGAATTGATGATTACTGTGCAGGGTGAGGCGGTGGGTCAGATTAATGGCTTGACCCATATCGACCTAGCGGATGCCAGCTTCGGGTCACCGGTGCGTATTTCAGCGAATTGTTATGCCGGTCGTCGCGATGTGCTGACCATCGACCGTGAAGTGGCGATGAGCGGTCCCACCCATGACAAGGGGGTGATGATCTTGCAGAGCTGGTTACATACCAATTTTTCTCAACTTAACCCATTGAACATGACGGCGTCCTTAGTATTTGAACAGGAGTACAACGGTGTCGAGGGCGATTCAGCCTCGTGTGCTGAATTGTTCGCTTTATTGTCTTCTTTGTCACAAATCCCCATTAAGCAGGGTATCGCCGTAACGGGCGCGTTGAACCAGCATGGCGAGGTTTTGCCGGTGGGTGGCCTAAACGAAAAAATTGAGGGTTACTACCGCGTGTGTAAGGATATTGGCCTCGATGGTAAGCAGGGAGTGTTATTGCCGGAACGCAATATGCGCCACTTAATCCTGAGCGATGAGGTCGTTAGTGCGGTGGCGAGCGGACAGTTCCATATTGCCACCATGAACAATGTTGCCGAAGGGATCTTACACTTAACTGACCGCACCTTGGCTGAGGTGAATGCGTTGGCGGAGGTGACGTTACGCTCATTCAAATCTATATTGGAACTTAACCTTCCAAAGAATATTAGCTTCTAAACCCCCCCCTGTCTTTAGACATGGGGAGGTTTAGGTACATAGATGGATTGACACTCCCTATAGCTAGAGCACTGAAGCGTACTTAAGGTTGCGTTGACAAAAGACTTGTTAAGAGTGCTATAATTAGTACTAATAAAAATATTAAAGGGTGTTGAGATGACGCATTTAGTGTTAGCTGAAATGACGGCGAGTGTATCTGAATTAAAGAAAAATCCTATGGGCACGGTAGCCGCTGGCGATGGTTTTGCTGTTGCCATTCTTAATCGCAATGAACCAGCTTTTTATTGTGTGCCGGCAAAAGCTTATGAAGCCCTAATGGATAAAATGGAAGACTTGGAGCTTAACGCTTTGGCTGACAGGCGAGCCCATGAGAAGGTCATTAAGGTTAGCTTAAATGACCTATGAATTGGCCTTTTTAGAGAGCGCACTGAAGGAATGGCAAAAACTCGACCGCAATATACAAGCTCAATTCAAAAAAAAGCTAGAAGAACGCCTAGAAGCTCCTAGAGTAAGATCAGCAAAGCTACATGGTCATGAAGATCGCTTCAAAATAAAGCTTCGAAGTATCGGTTATAGACTTGTTTATCAAGTAAAGGATGAGGTGTTTATTGTGCTGGTCGTTGCAGTGGGCAAGCGAGAGCGCAACTCCGTCTACAAGTTGGCAGAGTCACGCTAAGTGCATGTTGATATCCACTACGTGTTCTGATCATTCATTCACACAAAGGGTGTCACAATCATTGCTAACGAAGTTTTGAGTAAGTACCGGCTAGATAAGTGGTTATGGGCTGCGCGCTTCTTTAAGACGCGTAGCCTTGCGAACACTGCCATCGATGGCGGTAAGGTGCACGTGGATAGTGATCGCGTGAAGCCTGCCAAGGAAGTGCAACTGGGGCAGTTGATTCACATACGCAACAAAGACTTTGAGGTTGAGGTACGCGTACTTGGTCTATCAAACATTCGCAGGGGTGCACCCGAGGCTGCGCTTTTGTATGCGGAGACGCCTTTGAGTATCGAAAAGCGAGAAAATGCCAAAGCCACCGGCGTGGGCGAACATGCGCAACGCGAACGCGGCACAGGGCGACCTACCAAGCGGCAACAGCGGGATATTAAGCGATTCACAGGATTAGAGCTTAAGTAGAGCTAACAAAAGGAGAGGGGCCTCGAGTTGATAGATGCGTCAAGGGTTATGCTTGTTTCATTTTGGCTAGGCCTGGATGGGTGGTGGCAATGGAAGCGAATAAAACAAAGGTAAAGCCTGGCCAAAAGTCAAAGAGTGAGCTATTCACCAGCGCATTAAAGCAGAAGATGGCAAGCGCCACGGTGGTGAGATTCCCTAGCCATTGATCTTCAATCATTCTTGCATTCCTGAGTGTGCTCCCTAACAGGGCCATGAATAGAGCGAACCCAGTGATGCCATACAGTGAAAGCTGCGTTAAGTATTCGCAATGGGTGCTTAAATGACCACGATCCATTAATGGGTCACAGCTTGTTTTTAGGAAGTAAGGGAAGTAAAAGCTACCCTTTCCGAAGATGAGGGTGTCCCGAATTTTGTGTAAATAGCGGTTAATCACTGCTGAGGCATCCTCTCCTCAAACTGAATAGTAAACCTATTTAACGCAGGTTTCCAATCACGCAGTGGCATCGTCCATTTTTTGCTA
>Ga0316220_1000473_pt1 | contig 57804 bp, 42 predicted proteins | sample TBH18005metaG_FD_203632 | JGI IMG/M metagenome (GOLD analysis project Ga0316220, IMG submission 203632) | Freshwater microbial communities from Trout Bog Lake, Wisconsin, USA - TBH18005 | ecosystem: Environmental > Aquatic > Freshwater > Lake > Hypolimnion/Profundal zone | place: USA: Wisconsin... | reverse complement strand
TCCCGCGCCACTCTCCGCGCCAAAGGAATTGGGCGCCGCGCCGGAGCAGCCTGAAACATCCCTTGAGCCAACCGCGACCAGAAACAACGCGGCAGCCGACGCGATCAACAATCCCCACGAGGCCGACCTCACCAGCAACGGCCAACGTTCACTCGCGCGCGCCCTCGGCCTCAAGGTGGGCCGCATTGTGATTGACGCCGGCCACGGCGGCCACGACACCGGAACCCTCGGCGTGGATGGCATCCGCGAGAAGGATGTGGTGCTCGACGTGGCGCTGCGTCTGGGCGCGCTGCTGCACCAGCGCCTTGGCGTGGAGGTCATCTACACCCGCTCCGACGACACCTTCATCCCGCTCGAGACGCGCACCGCCATCGCCAACAAGGCGCAGGCCGACCTCTTCCTCTCCATCCACGCCAACTCCTCCAGCGACCCCTCCGCCCGCGGTGTGGAGACCTACTACCTCAACTTCACCAGCGACCCCAACGCGCTGGAGGTGGCCGCCCGCGAGAACGCCGTCAGCCAGTCCTCGATCTACCAGCTCTCCGACCTAGTCAAGAAGATCACTCTCAAGGACAAAATTGACGAGTCGCGCGAGTTCGCCCTCGACGTGGACGCGTCGCTCTACGCCGGCCTGCAGCGCGGCAACGCGGGCCTCAAGAACCGAGGCATCAAGAAGGCTCCGTTCGTCGTCCTCATCGGCGCCAACATGCCCAGCATCCTGACGGAGATTTCGTTCGTCACCAACCCCCGCGACGCCGCCCAACTCTCCACACCGGAGTACCGCCAGCGCGTCGCCGAGTCCATCTACAAGGGCGTGGCCCGCTACGCCAACGGCCTCAGCGGCGTGCGTCCCGCCACCCGCGCCGCGTCGGATGACGCGCCCGCCACTCTCGCTTCCCGCTAACGTGCCATGTCATACAGAGTGGTAACCTCAGCTTGTATGCGCCGTATTGCCGCCATTCTTCTGCTCACCCCCGCGCTGCTGTTCGCGCAGCAGAAGCCCGCCACCACCATCCAGCTTCCGCCCGCACCGCTGCTGCCGATGAGCTTCGCTGGGTGGACGGCCACTGCCCCGCCCGTCGAGAGCACAACGCCCCCAGCCGCCGACGCCGCGCTGCTCAATGAGTACGGATTCAAGCGCACCGCGACGGCCACATATACCAGCAACGGTCAGACGCTTCATGCCACGGCATTTCAGTTTGAGGATGCGACGGGGGCATACGGGGCTTACTCAACCTATGGCAATGAGTGTCCAATTGATACGTGTGAAGGAGTCCAATTTGAATTTCATGTTGACATAAAACCCAACAAGAGAACACCTCCATTTCTTCAGATTTATGGCCATTCAAGGTATAAACTGAGTGTTTTCTGGCAGGGCGATACACTCGTAAAAATCACTTCACAATTTTTTTCGCCATGGAAAAACGAGAAAGATTTCGATGTTCTTGCAAGCAATCTTCCTGTCCCATCAGGTCGTAATGCAGAGACGCCTTTGCTTCCCTGTTATTTACCCACATCCGGGCTCGATAATGAACTAATTCAATACTCACTTGGACCTGCTGGATATGCCATATTGGCTACTATCCCGACAGATCTAATCGATTTCTCACGCGACGCTGAAGTTGTGACGGCATACTACAAACTCTCGAGCGGGCTTGGATTTCTTACACTCATCGAATACCCAACTCCGCAAATCGCCATTGAGCGTCAACAGGCCATCTCATCTTGGTTGCGCGCAGGCAACAAACCACGTTTTTATAACGGAACCAGTGATACAGCCTCCGTTCAGCGCACGGGCCCCATCGTCGCCATCGCCACCGGCAACTTCTCCCAAAAGGATGCCGACGCGCTCGCCAGCTCCGTCCACTACGAGACCACTCTCACCTGGAACCACCCCGAAGGCTACGTCTCCGAGGCATGGAAGGCCGCGCACCTCTACCTCGGCATCGCCGCCCTCAGCGGCATCCTCATCTCCGCCGCCGTGCTGCTCGGCCTCTTCCTCGGCGGAGGCCGCGCCCTCTACCGCGTCATGCGCGGCAAGCCCGCCAGCTCCGTCATGGACACCGAGTTCCTCCACCTCGATCTCGGCCGCGGCGGTGACTACGTGCCCCACCACGACACTGACTCAAAACCGCCCGCTCCCCCCACCCCCCCAAACTGACCTGTTTTCAGTGCAACGCGCGGGGTAAGCGGCTGAAATCACTCCCCTTTACCCTTTCTGACTCCTCGCAAAAGCGAATACAAGGCGAACAATATCTTCGTCTGTTTACTAAAAAGGTACATCCTATCTGTCTCATTTTATGGGTCTTATAAATTTCCCACGTTGCCCTTGACACCCCCACATGCGGTTCATAATATGCGGTTCAGAGAGTTCTGATGGTTTTGCCACCGTTGGAGCTATTCTCCCTGAGAGGCCGCCCTGTTGCCGGGCGGCCTTCTCGTTTCTACGCGCCGCGTATGCCGCGCAATCTCCGTTTCGCACACGCGCCCATCTGCTAACTTGGCCTGCGTCACCCTCAGAGGTCCCCATGCGCATCCAGCGTTTCGCTCCCGTTCTGCTCTCCGCATTTCTCGCCACTCCGCTCTTTGCTCAAGACACCCGCACCGTCACTGAGCCCAAGTATCCGCAGCGCTGCGTCACGCTGTACGCCACGCGCACCGGACACGCCGAACAACTCGACGCCAAGTTCGACAACACCACCGACACCGACCTCATTCAGGCCGCGCTGGACTACTGCCGTCCGGGCCGCTCCGTCGTCCTCGCCGTGGGCGACAACGGCGCCAACGCCTTCCTCACCGGCGCGCTTACGCTCGATGATGGCGCCGTCCTCGTCGTGGACAAGGGCGTCACGCTCTACGGCTCGCGCAATCCGAAGGACTACGATCCCGACCCGAAGGACACCAAGACTCCGTTGCTCTGCGGCGTACTCAGCGACGTGAGCTCGCCCTACGTGACCGCCAAGGAGGCCGCCGCGGGCAAACCTGCCGTCATGCCGCCGCCTACGCCCGGCCGCCCCTGCCGCTCGCTGCTCAACATCACCGGCAAGAACACCGCCGTGATGGGCCAGGGCATCCTCGACGGCCGCGGCGGCGCTCAGGTCATCGGCCATGACTACACTTGGTGGCAGATGGCGCGCCGCGCCGAGCCCAAACAGCTCCGCTACTACAGCACCAAGCTCATCACCGCCAGTCACGCCGACGGCCTCATCCTCTACCAAATCACGCTGCATAATTCGCCCAACTACCACGTATCGGTCAACAACACCGACGGCTTCACGGCCTGGGGCGTGCATCTGCTCACCCCCACCGTGCGCGGCGCCGACGCCCGCAACACCGACGGCATCGACCCGGGCTCCTCCACCAACGTCACCATCGCCCATTCGTGGATTGACAACGGCGACGACAACATCGCCATCAAGGCGCACGTGCAGCACATGAGCGCGCTCGACAACCACTTCTACAGCGGCCACGGCATGAGCATTGGCTCCGACGTATCCGGCGACGCCCACATTCTGGTGGACGGACTGGTGGAGGACCACACCACCAGCGGCATACGCATCAAGAGCAACGCCGTCCGCGGCGGCCCGGTCAGCGACATCACCTTCCGCAACATCTGCATGCGCAACACCACCATCCCCATCGCCATCAGCCCCTTCTACAACAACGGCACCATCGAGGGCTTCACCGACCCTGGCGTCGTCGGCCCGCACATCCCCGACTACAAGGCCATCACGCTCGACCGCGTCACCTCCACCACCCCCGGCGACGTGCTGCTGGCCGGCAAGGACGCCGACCACCTCACCCAGGTCACCCTCACCGCCGTGCAAATCCACGGCATCACACCCGAGCAGGTCCACGCGCAGTTCGACGACGTCACCCTCGGCCCCGGCCCCGTCAACTTCACTCTCGATGGCCCCGGTGTCTCCGTCAACAAGGTCGTAGACCACAAGCATCTGGTGCCCGTCCACAACTGTCCGGCCACCATCTTCGTACCTATGCGATAAGCCGCACCGCGCCTTTGCGCGTTCGCCCGCAAGCCGATAAAATCAGTAAGGTACGCCGACGTAGCTCAGTTGGTAGAGCAGCTGATTCGTAATCAGCAGGTCATCGGTTCAAGTCCGATCGTCGGCTCCATTCTTTTCAACGCTTTGCGGTGTTGCTTACACGTCAGACTACCGCTGTGTGGACGATTCGCGGCCGTCCGTTGACGGAATATCGGGCAACGAATGAGCCTCAACTGTAAGTGCTGGGGATGTAGTACCTGCGGATCACGCCGGGCGAAGCGACGCAAACTCGGTATTGCTGTAGGGCGAGGAAATTGAAACTCAATCGGCTCATCCCACTCACACTTGCCCCCAAGAAGTTATACAACAAAAAAACAACCGTTTAGCTGAATCGGGCATATGCAAAGCTGCGGAGCATTTGGCATAGAAAATATCCATGCGAGCCTGGATAAAGACGTAGGGGAATATGCTCTTGAAATTGTCTACAGCCGCTGTAACCCGCTGAAATCAAGAACTACGTATGGGGTTGTCCAGGCACTGCCAAGGGTCAGAGTACAAAGAGCTTATTTCTTCGCGGCCAAAGAATCGAGGGCCAGATTAAGTTCGAGCACGTTGACTCGCGGCTCACCGAGAATGCCGAGCTGGCGCGGTTTGATGTGCTGGGTGATGAGCACGGTGACTTGTTCCGGAGCAAGTCCGCGCTGGGTGGCGATGCGCGGAACCTGATAGAGCGCGGCGGCGGGCGATATCTCCGGGTCGAGACCGGAGGCCGAGGCAGTTACCAGATCCACTGGGACGTCGCCGGAGGGTTGCTGCTCTGTGGTGACGCCAGCCTGGATACGGCTGATGAGCGCGGCGCTGGTGGGCGCGAGGTTGGAGCCAGACGATGATGTGGGGTCGTAGCCGTTGCCGTTACCGGCGGCCGAGGGACGGCTGTGGAAGTAGCTGGGGCCGGTGAAGGCCTGACCAATCCAGTGCGAGCCGATGAGTTCGCCGTTGGTGTTGTAGACGAGCGAGCCGGCGGCCTGCTTGGGGAATACAACGTGGGCGATTCCGGTGATGACCAGCGGGTAGAGGATGCCCACGGCCACGGCGGTGACGATGGTGTAGAGGATGGAGGTGAGCAGTATCTTTTTCATGGTTTCCCCGTTTACGCCAGATGAATCGCGGTGATGATGATGTCAATGGCCTTGATGCCGATGAAGGGCACGATGATGCCGCCCAGGCCGTAGAGGATGAGGTTGCGCTGCAGCAGCGCGGCGGCCGACATGGCCTTGTAGCTGACGCCGCGCAGCGCCAGTGGAATGAGCGCAACGATGATGAGGGCGTTGAAGATGACCGCCGACAGGATGGCCGACTCCGGCGAGTGCAGGTGCATGATGTTGAGCGCGTTGAGCACCGGGAAGACTCCGGCGAACATGGCGGGGATGATGGCGAAGTACTTGGCCACGTCGTTGGCGATGGAGAAGGTGGTGAGGGCGCCGCGGGTCATGAGCAGTTGCTTGCCGATGCCGACAATCTCGATGAGCTTGGTGGGGTTGCTGTCCAGGTCCACCATGTTGCCGGCCTCCTTGGCGGCTTGCGTGCCGGAGTTCATGGCCACACCGACGTCGGCCTGAGCGAGCGCGGGAGCGTCGTTGGTGCCGTCGCCGGTCATGGCGACGAGTTTGCCCTCGGCCTGTTCGCGGCGGATGAGGTCCATCTTGTCCTTGGGCTTGGCCTCGGCGAGGAAGTCGTCCACGCCGGCCTCGCGGGCGATTGCGGCGGCGGTGAGCGGGTTGTCGCCGGTGATCATCACGGTGCGGATGCCCATGGCGCGCAGGTGGTCGAAGCGCTCCTTCATGCCGCCTTTGACGATGTCCTTGAGGTGGATGACGCCGAGCGCGCGGTTGTTTTCGACGACGACCAGCGGCGTGCCTCCGCTACGGGAGACGCTCTCCACATCGAGGCGAACCTCCGGCGGCATCTGCGAACCAGCCTCCTCCAGATACTTGGCGATGGCATCCACCGAGCCTTTGCGGATGGTGCGGCCCTCCATGTCAAGGCCGGACATGCGGGTGGTGGCGCTGAAGGGGATGAAGTGGGCGTGGAGCTGGCTGAGCTCGCGGCCGCGCAGGCCGTACTTCTCCTTGGCGAGCACCACGATGGAGCGGCCCTCGGGGGTCTCGTCGGGCAGGGAGCTGAGTTGCGCGGCGTCGGCGAGTTGGTCGGCGAGCACGCCGGGCGCGGGCAGGAACTCGCTGGCCTGGCGGTTGCCGATGGTGATGGTGCCGGTCTTGTCGAGGAGCAGGGTGTTGACGTCGCCGGCGGCCTCGACGGCGCGGCCGCTGGTGGCCAGCACATTGTGCTGCACCAGACGATCCATGCCCGCGATGCCGATGGCGCTGAGCAGTCCGCCGATAGTGGTGGGGATGAGGCAGACCAGCAGCGAGATGAGCACGAAGATGGTCTGCGGCGCTGCAGAGTACACGGCGAAGGGCTGGAGGGTGACGACGGCCAGCAGGAAGATGATGGTGAGCCCGGCGAGCAGGATATTGAGGGCAATCTCGTTGGGGGTCTTCTGGCGCTCGGCGCCCTCAACGAGGGCGATCATGCGGTCGAGGAAGGTCTCGCCGGGGTTGGAGGTGATGCGCACGGTGATGTTGTCGCTGAGGACGCGCGTGCCGCCGGTAACGGCGGAGCGGTCACCGCCGGCCTCGCGGATGACGGGCGCGGACTCGCCGGTGATGGCGCTTTCGTCCACGCTGGCCACTCCCTCGATGACCTCGCCGTCGCCGGGGATCATCTGCATGGCGGCGACCTTGACGATGTCGTCCACGCGCAGGTTGGCGCTGGGAACCTCTTCGAGCGCGCCTGACTTGGAGACGCGGTAGGCGATGGTGTCGCTCTTGGCACGGCGCAGAGCGTCGGCCTGTGCCTTGCCGCGGCCCTCGGCCATGGCCTCGGCGAAGTTGGCGAAAAGCACCGTGAACCACAGCCAGAGCGTGATTTGCAGGTCGAAGCCGAAGTGGCCCTTGTGGTGCAGCATGTCGGAGACGAGCAGCACGGAGGTCAACACGCTGCCGACCTCGACGACGAACATGACCGGGTTCTTCATCATGGTGGTCGGATTCAGCTTGACAAGGGCGTCAAGGCAGGCGCGGCGCGTGATCTGCGGGTCGAAGAGGGAGCGTTTCTTGGCTTGCGTGGACATGGTCTCTCCTGTTTGGCCTTAGAAGGTGTGTCCCGCGTGCAGCAGCAGGTGCTCGAGGATGGGCCCGAGCGCCAGAGCGGGGAAGAAGGTGAGCGCGCTGACGATGAGGATGACGCCGGTCAGCAGCGTGGTGAACAAAGCGCCGTCCACGGGGAAGGTTCCCACGGTTGCAGGAGTGGTCTTCTTGGTGGCCAGATTGCCGGCGATGGCCAGCATGGGAATCAGCATGAGGAAGCGGCCCATGAACATGGTGATGCCCAGAGTGGTGTTGTACCAGGGGGTGTTGGCGTTCAAGCCGGCGAAGGCCGAGCCGTTGTTGCCGGCGGCCGAGGTGTAGGCATAGAGAATCTCAGAGAGGCCGTGCGGGCCATGGTTGGCCAGCGACGACAGACCGAAGCCGGGGGCCAGCACTGATATCGCAGTGAAGCCCAAGATGACCAACGGGAAGATGAGGACGTAGAGCATGGCCATCTGGATGTCGTAGGACTCAATCTTCTTGCCCAGATATTCAGGGGTGCGTCCGACCATGAGTCCGGCGATGAAGACAGAGAGGATGACGAAGACCAGCATGCCGTACATGCCTGCTCCGACACCGCCAAAGACGATCTCGCCCATCATGATGTTGACCAGCGGCACCATGCCGCCCAGCGGCGTGAAGCTGTCGTGCATGGCGTTGACGGCTCCGCAACTGGCATCGGTGGTGGTTCCGGCGAAGAGCGCGGAGTTGGCGATTCCGAAGCGCGTCTCCTTGCCCTCCATGTTTCCGCCGCTCTGCGAGGCGGTCACGGACTGGTTGACACCGTGCAGCAGCGGATTGGGGTGCGACTCCGCCCAGTAGCAGGTGGCCACGCCGGCAAACCACAGCACGGCCATGCAGGCGAAGACCGCCCAGCCGTGATTGCGCGAGCCGGTCATCTGGCCCAGCGTGTAGGTGAGTCCGGCCGGAATGACGAAGATGGCCAGCATCTCCAGCAAGTTGGTGAGTGGCGTGGGATTCTCAAAGGGATGGGCACTGTTGGCGTTGAAGAAGCCGCCACCGTTGGTGCCCAGCATCTTGATGGCCTCCTGCGAGGCGGTGGGACCCTGCGCGATGCTCTGCGTGGTGGTCACCGTGGTGACGGGCTTGCCGTCCGCGCCGGTAGCCGTGGTGGTCTGCGTCTCCACCAGCTTGGCGGTGTCGTAGGAACGGAAGTTCTGAATGACGCCCTGCGAGACCAGCACGAGCGCGAGCACGGCGCTGATGGGCAGCAGCACCCACAGTGTGCCGCGGGTGAGATCCACCCAGAAGTTGCCGAGCTTGGTCGTCTCGCGGCGCGCGATTCCGCGGATGAAGGCGATGGCCAGCGCAAGACCCACGCCGGCTGACCAAAAGTTGTGCGTCGCCAGCCCCACCATCTGGGTGAAGTAGCTCATGGTGGACTCGGGGGTGTAGGCCTGCCAGTTGGTGTTGGTGGTGAAAGAGATGGCCGTGTTCCAGGCCAGACCCGGGGCGACGCCGGGCAGGTGCTGCGGGTTCCAGGGCAGATGGAACTGGAGCCGCTCGACGACGTAGGTGAACAGGCATGTGGCGGCGCTGAAGACGAGCGTGGCCAGCAGATAGCTCTGCCATCCCATCTCCTCGTCGGGATTGACGCCGGTCAGCTTGTAGGCAAGCTTCTCGACGGGCAACAACACGGAATCGAGAAAGGTCTTGCGGCGCGCGAAGACTTTGGTCATGTACGCGCCCAGCGGCACCGTCGCCGCCAGGATGAGGAAGAAATAGAGGCCAATCTGCAGCCAGCCGTTGGTCGTCATTAGAACTTCTCCGGGCGGAGCATGGCGTACACAAGGTACGCCAGCAGTGCGGTTGAAAGGGTGAGGGTGACGATGTTCTCAATCACGGTCGATCTTCGCTTTCCCCTTCAGGCAGCCGAGGCCCGCGATGTATGCGTGGCCAATGCCGAAGGCGACAAGAGTCAGGAGGATATAGATGAGGTCTGCCATGGGTATCCTTGTGTACCGCGCGGGGCATCGCCCCGTGCAAACCAGTAGATGGCCGAAGCGCGTATTAAGTCCGTAGGGATTGCATTAAGAATGAGTAAAGAGGGGGCGACGTGTCTAAGTTGCTGATTCTGGGAGTTTTCTACGGTTCCCCAACGTTGGCTTCGAGTGTCATGCGGAAGCGGTATCCAATCCACGGCTCGCTCTCGATGTAGCTGGACACGCCGGGAGCGTCGATTTTCTTGCGCAGTTGGGCGACCAATACGCGGAGGTACTCGGGCTGGTTGTCACCGGCCGGGCCCCAGATGGAACGAAGCATTTGTTTGTGGGTGAGTACGCGGCCGTTGTTCTGCGCCAGCAGCAGCAGCAGATCGAACTCCTTGGGCGTGAGGTGAATCTCTATGCCCTTGACGAGGACACGGTGCGCCTCGGTGTCAATGGAGAAGTCGCCTTCTTGAATGTTGACGGGGGGCGCGGCGACGTCGGCACGGCGGCGGAGTTGGGCGCGAACGCGGGCCAGCAGCTCGGGCATGCTGAAGGGCTTGGTGACGTAGTCATCGGCGCCGCTGTCGAGCGCTTGCACCTTGTGCGCGTCCTGTTCGCGGACGGAGAGCACGATGATGGGCGTATCGCCGCGTTCGCGGACGGCGCGAGTCAGCTCGACACCGTCCATGTTGGGCATGGACAGGTCGGTGACGATCAGGTCGGGGCTGTGCTGTTCGAAGAGGCGCAGGGCTTCGATGCCGTCGCGGGCCACCACGACCTCATATCCGTAGCCCTGCAGCGAGGTGCGCAGCACGCGGGAGATCTGCGGTTCGTCGTCCACGATGAGGATGCGCATGGTCAGTGTTTCTCCTGGGTGATGATGTGGAGGTCCACGTGAGGGGCGGCGCTGATGAACTTCTGGATGGCGAAGAAGTAGAGGTGGCGCTTGATGCCGCTCAGGGAGGAGCGTCCGAAGATGACCTGAGTGATGCGGTGTTCGGTGGCGAACTCGGCCACGGCCGCCACCACGTTCTTGCCCTTGAGGCGCACGACCGTGGCATCCAGATTCTTGGCGAAATGGATGTTCTCCTCCAGTGAGCGGGCATTGGCGGGCTTCAGGTCGTTCTCCGTGTCGAGGTGGAGCACGAAGAACTCGGCGTCGAGGCCGAGGGCCAGGCGCGCACCGCGGGCGATGAGGTCGCGCGCGGCCGGCTTGGAGCTGACACAGACGGCAACTTTCTCCGCCACAGCAAAGTGCGCGCCCAGTTGCTTTTGCTTGACGTAGTCGTCCAGGGTGCGGTCCACCGCGCGCGTCACCTGCTGCAGCGCCATCTCGCGCAGCGCAATGAGGTTGCCGCGGCGGAAGAAGTTGGCCAGCGCGCGCTCCACGCGCTCCTGCGGGTAGATGTCGCCGCGACGCATGCGCGTGGCCAGCGCCTCGGGTGTGAGGTCGCTCATCACAATCTCGTCGGCGCGGTCCAGCACCCAGTCGGGCACGGTCTCGCGCACGGTGATGCCGGTCAGGTTCTGCACCCGCGGGGTCATGCTCTCGATGTGTTGGATGTTGACGGTGGTCAGCACGTCAATTCCGGCGTCGAGCAGCGCAAAGACATCCTCATACCGCTTGGCGAAACGGCTGCCCTCGATATTGGTGTGCGCCAGCTCGTCCACCAGGGCCACCTTGGGATGGCGCGCCAGGATGGCGTCCACATCCATCTCGGTGAACATGGTGCCCTTGTATTCGATCTGTCGTGGAGGAACGCGGTCCAGTTTGGCGGCCACCTCGGCGGTGCCGACGCGCCCGTGCGTCTCCACATAGCCGATGACCACATCCTCGCCGCGGCTACGACGTCGGTTGCCCTCGCTCAGCATGCTGTAGGTCTTGCCCACTCCGGGCGCGTAGCCCAGAAATACCTTGAAGCGGCCGCGCTTGGGCTCCGCCGGCTGGATGACGGCTGCGGTCTCTTCGGATTCGGCCTTCTCCAGCCAATCTTCAGGACGTTTTCTAGGCGGAAGGTTGGACATCGTCGTAGAATTCCCCTGTGAACCGAAGATACATGCTCGTGCTGTTCCATGGACTAACGGCCGCAGCGCTGCTAGCGGGCATCGTCTTTCTCAGCCAAGCCTTCCACGCCAATCAGACTACCGTGGCGCTGGTCATGCTGTTGCTCGTCCATTTTATTGCTTCGCGATGGGGTCTGCGCTACTCAATTCCGACGGCCGTGGCGGCAATGTGCTGTCTTAACTACTTTTTTATACCTCCGATTCACACTTTTTCCGTTAGCGACCCCAAGAACGATCTGGCCCTGACGGTCTTTCTGGTGGCATCCGTCATCTCCAGCCGCGTGGCGCACCGCATCCGCAGCGAGACGCACCATGCGCGGGCGCGGCAGCGTGAGTTGGCGGTGCTGTTCCGCCTAAGCCGTGCGCTGATGCAGGCCGATGAGATTGCACAGCTCACCAACTCAATCGCTGAGTCTATGGTTGCGGCTGCCGGAGCTACGGCCGCACTGTTCTACCTGCTGGACGGCGACCGCACCTACCGCGCCGGAGCCGACTGGCCCAACGCACCCACTCAAGCTGAACTGCAGGAGTACAGCCATCTGCCCGAGGCGACGACAGAGCCGGACGGCGGCCAGGCGGTGGTGCCGGTACGTACCGGCGTGCGTCCGCGTGGGGTGATTGTGCTGCGCGGCGTGCAGCTTTCGCAGCAGACGCTGGAGGCGATGGGCAGCCTGGTCTCCATGTGCATGGAGCGGGCGCGCGCCGTGGAGGACATGACCAAGGCAGAAGCGGGCAAGGAGAGCGAGCGGCTGCGCAGCATGATGCTGGACTCCATCACCCATGAACTGCGCACACCCTTGACCAGCATCAAGGCCAGTGTCAGTACGCTGCTGACCAGCTCGCTGCCGCCGGATCAGACGCACGAGATGCTAACCGTGATTGACGAGGAGAGCGACCGATTGAACCGCCTGGTGGCCGAGGCCGTCGAGATGGCACAGTTGGACACGCAGGAGGTGAAGATGGACTTCGCCCCGCAGTGCGTCGCCGCGCTCGTCGAGGAGGCGCTGGCCGCCAACGCGGCCACCCTGGCTACGCACGAGGTTACCGTGCGCATACCCGAGGGAACGCCGCAGGTGAACGCCGACCGTGTGTGGGTGGAAAAGCTGCTCGGCAACCTGTTGGACAATGCGGCCAAGTACTCTGCCTCGGGCACGCCCATCTTCGTCGTGGCCGAACGGCGCGGCGACAAGGTATCCATTAGCGTGGCCGACCGCGGCGCCGGCATCGAGCCGATGGAGCAGTCGCTCATCTTCGACAAGTTCTACCGCTCGCGCAACCGCGCGGCCAACACCTACGGTACGGGCATGGGGCTTGCCATCTGCCGCGCCATCGTCGAGGCGCACGGAGGCAACCTCTCAGTGACCAGCCAGATCGGTCAAGGCTCAGTCTTCACGTTTACACTGCCAAACGTCTAGCGCCATTTTCTTTCCAGTGCGGTAACCCAAGACTTCGTGTTGCAATGCGACTTCGGCCTATTCCGTAGAGTATGTGAATCGTTCCCGCGCAGCGTGGCATAGAAGACCCGCTACAAATCTCACACGCCATACTCCAGCCACGCCTTCCTAAAATAGAGATTACCCACAGCCATACCCACTCGTGATTGACCCATTGAAGGGTGTAATTGGTGGATTGCCAGCCATATGTGAGTGCCCCTCTGTCCAAATATCTCGTGGCTAGCTTACCGGTCTTGTAGGGGACGCAATTATGACGTACAGGATTAAGGCCCCCGGCTAAACCAAATATATCAACGGTAGTGCTTTTCTCCTTCGTGCAGGCAATTGGTTGACATAGTTTTTTTTCAATCAATAGAGGCGTTTGGGTTGGTATTTAAGTACGCAATCGAAATCAGCAGGTCATCGGTTTAAGTTCGATCGTGTGCACCATCCCCATAATCTCCCTCCTCCGTCTCCTGCTACAAGTGTTCCGGATCGCAACATTTCTGTCCCGTTGTGCTCCATCCCTTCCCAAACTGCCTCCGCCACGCCACCCCGTACTCCCTCCGCCGTCCGCCCGCACGGCGCGGATGTGGAATGGCTGCGGCAGCGTTTCCGCGCGATGCTGGGTCAGTCAGCGGGATCATGATAAGCCCGGCGACAAGGAGACTTCCCATGCAGGACATCGTCACCGCCCTCGCCTTCCTCGTCATTCTGATCGCTCCCTGCGTCGTCGCCAGCAGCGTCCGCCTATCTGGTGACGAGGAGTAGCCGCCCACAAGTAACCAGTCTCCGGCCAATCTTGCCGCGGCCGCCAGTCTGCCCCGCCGATAGAAGGAGTAGCCATGCACGACCTGATTGTCATCATCGCCTTCGCCACCATGCTGCTGGCTCCCTGTGTCTCCGCGGCCTTCATCCACTACCGGCCAGACGACGACAAGTACTAGCCGCGCCCGCTGGAGCCGCTCTGCGCGTTCCAAATCGGCTCGGCTGCTACCCGTATATCCCGTTGCGGGATTTCCACATTCACGCCCCATTCGCACCAATTCTCGTGCAGCATTAATCGCTTTGATTCCCCTGTACCTCACGCGATACGTTATCCACTGTTTTTTCTTCATGGAACAACGTTATCCACTTGCCTCTGCGCGAGCCGCGCAGCATACTCACTAATCAAGAGAAAGAGAGTTCCGGTGCCCCTCGAGCTGATTCCTGTGACCCGCTACTCACGGCAAAACGTGCTCCGCATACTCCGGCTGAACCCCAGCCAGCTCAGTGCTTGGGAGCGCGCCGGGCTCATCGCTGCCACGGCTGAGTACTCCTTTGACCAATTGGTGCAGTTGCGCAAGCTGCGCGACCTGCGCTCCACGCGCCTCACCGCCCGTAACATCCGCCAGTCCATTGACGCCATGCAGCGTGTCGCCGGCATGGACAACCCCATGCTGGAAGCCGCTGCCGTCTCGCACGGCGCCACGGTTGCCTTCCGCCACTCCGGCGCGCTGGTGGATCCGGTTCGCCAGCAGTTGCTGATTGATTTTGACTCGCAGGCCGCCCCATGCACGCTCTCCGTGCTGGGTGAAATCGGGCCGGAGGCCTCGCTGGGGGCGCGTCAGGCGCAGGCACAGGAAATCTTCCAGCGCGCCGTGTCCCTCGAAGAGAAACAGGACGCCATTCCCGAGGCTATCGCCCTCTACGAGCAGATTTTGCAGATTCTACCCACGCACGCGCCCTCCTGCATCAATCTGGGGACCATCTATTACAACCGCCGCCAGTTCAGGCAGGCCGAGCAATACTACCGCCGCGCCACCGAGGCCGACCCCGAGTACGCGCTGGCCTTTTTCGACCTGGGCAACGTGCTGGACGAGCTGCATCGGCTGGACGACTCCATCTCCGCCTACCAGTCAGCACTCAAGCTGCTCCCCCAATACGCCGACGCCCACTACAATCTGGCGCTGGCCTACGAGCGCAAGGGCGAGAAGCGCCGCGCACTGCGCCACTGGCTCTCCTACGTCCGACTCGACACCGTCGGTCCCTGGGCCGGCCACGCCAAGGCCCAGGCCCGCAAGATTATGGCCGGCGAGAAGCTGTGCATCGTCAGCCGCCACGGCCGCACCATGCCCCAAGCTGCAGCCGTATAGCGCGATTCAATCACTCCACTATTATTGTAAGTAGATGCGCTGCGCTCACTGCGCCGCGCATGCTTTCACATCCACCTGCTCGGGGTCCAGGATGGCTGCGTGCCGGTTGGCCACGTCGTCCTTCTTCAGCGTCACCTCGTCGCAGCCCCACTGCTCAAACCGGTTCTTGACGAACGAGAAGCGCCGCGCCACGCCGGAGTTCTCCGTGGTGTTGGCCTCCACGACAATGTCGGGGATCTTGCCCGCCTGCACGATGGCGTAGGCCCAACCGTCGGAGAGCTGGTTCACGATGATGCGGCCCATGTGGTCGTAGAAGACGTAGATCTCGCAGTTGCCGCTTGGCGTGCACACCGACAGGCCACCCAGCCGCGTCACAATGGCGGCATCGCCCAGTTTGCCCAGCTTCACGTAGGTGGCCACCACAGTGGTGCGGTCGCGCTCCTTGCTGGTGACGCTGGGGTCGCCCAGCTTGGAGTAGATGGCCTTCAGCAGCCGCTCATGCTTGGCCAGCTCGTGGGTGTCCTTGGGAACCTGTATGAAATTGTCGGGATACGGGAACTGGCGCATCGTCTGCGCAGGGGCGGCACACGTACACAGCAGGCCTAAAATTGCGGCCGCGAGCGTTCCGCGCACCCACCGTTCCATGTTGCAACAATACAACACCTTACCTCACCTATCCACCGGAAAACCCATCCTCCGGTATATTCATTGGACGCGACTTGGCTACGCTTGGTTGCACGCACGTCCAAACGCTACACTGGATAGGTTCGCCCATCCGCGTGCCCTCCAGCATCCCCCAACCCGGCCGCCGCATACTCCCCTTTTTGGGGATTGCCTGCGCCGTCGGTGTCTCCAGCATCTACTACAACCAGCCTCTTTTGCTGGAGATGGCGAAGACCTTCCACGTCACGGCCGCCCACACCGGTCTGGTGGCCGTCGCCACCCTTATCGGCTACGCCACCGGTCTGCTTCTGCTGGTTCCGCTGGGAGACGTCGTGGAGCGCCGCGCTTTGATGCAGCGCATGTACGCCGCCGTCGCCCTCGCCCTCTTCGCCGTAGCCGCCGCGCCCACGCTAGCGCTGCTCGTTGCTGCCAGCGCACTCGTCGGGCTCTTCGCCTCCGTCACCCACGTCGCCCTGCCCATCGCGCCCTCGCTAGTGGACGAAGAGAGCCGCGGCCGCGCCATCGGCACCGTCATGACCGGCCTGCTGCTGGGCATACTGCTGGCCCGCACCTTCGCCGGCTGGATCGCCCAGGCCTCTAACTGGCGCATGGTCTTTGTGGCCGCCGGTGTCATCAATCTCGCCTTCGTCCCCCTCATCGGTCGCCTGCTGCCCAAGTTGCCTCCTGGAGCGCCGGTCTCCTACGCCGAGGCCCTGCGCTCGCTGGTCACTCTCTTCCGCACCCAGCCGCTGCTGCGCGAATCCTCGCTCATCGGTTCCCTGCTCTTCGCCTCCTTCAGTTGTTTCTTCACCACGCTGGTCTTCCTGCTGGGCAGCCCCCACTATCGGCTGGGCGCGGGCGTGGCCGGCAGCTTCGGCCTCATCGGTGCCGCCGGAGCGCTCATCGCGCCCATCGTAGGGCGTCTGGCCGACCGCCGCGGCTCCCGCTTCGTCGTCAGTCTGGGGCTGGTGCAACTGGCCAGCTCCTACCTCGTCCTTCTGGCCTTCGGATACCACTTCGCGGGGCTGGTGGTCGGCGTCATCCTGCTGGACATGGGAGCGCAGACCGCACAGATCGCCAACCAGACCCGCATCTTCGGCATAGACCCCTCCGCGCGCAGCCGCCTCAACACCGTCTACATGACTCTGTACTTCGCCGGAGCGTCCGTCGGCTCGGCCCTCGCCCCCGTGGCATGGGTCCACTGGGAGTGGCCCGGCGTCTGCCTGCTGGCGCTGGGATTCATCACTGCGGCCTGTCTGGTCCACATCTTCCTGACCCGCCGCCATGCCGCCCAAGCGCCCTTCGAACCAGAAGAGTCAATCCTCGAGGCCTACTGACCTGCCCTATCAGCCTTTGGCGCTGGTACATTGCTAGGGTGGAGCCACATCTTGCTGTCAGCAGGGCTATCTTAATGCGGCGCGTAGCGCTCATCTACAATCCAGCCTCCGGGCAGAATCCCGGTAGCCGCGCACGGCTCATCGCCAGCGTGCAGGCAGTCTTCGAGCAGTCCGGCGTCGAGGTTCGCGTGCTGGCCACCACAGGCCCCGGCAGCGCCGGCGCGCTGGCGCAGCAGGCCGTCTGCGACGGCTGCGACACCGTGCTGGCCTGCGGCGGTGACGGCACCGTCCACGAGGCGCTGCAGGGCATGGTCGGCTCCACGGCTGCGCTGGGTGTCATTCCACTCGGCACGGCCAACGCTCTGGCCAACGACCTCGGCCTGCCCCGCTCGCCCATCAAGACCGCCCAACGCCTGCTCAAGGCCCTGCCCCTGCCGGTGCCTGTCGGCCTCGTCACCTTCCAAGACACCACCGGCCTGCCCGCCTCGCACTACTTCATCGTCGCCGCTGGCGTCGGCGCCGACGCCCTCTTCTTCTCCCGCCTTGTCCCCCACCTCAAACAGCGCTTCGGCTACGCCGTTTATCTCGTCGAAGCCTTCCGCCTCGCCTTCACGTACCACTTTCCTCTCTTCGCCGCAGACTTCCACGAAACGCCAGACCGCGATCCCCGCCGCGAACTGCTCAGCGAGATGCTCACCGTGCGCATCGGCAACTTCGGCGGAGCCATGCGCAACCTTGTTCCCGGAGCCTCGCTCGACAGTCCGCGCCTCTCCGTCGTCGCCGTCAAGACACGCAGTCGCTGGCGCCTAGTGCAGTTCATGATGGCCGTCATCTGCCGCCGCCCCGCCTACTCGCGGCACATCGAGTTGGTCAATCCCGTCTCCGTGGAGTGCTCCAACGCGGAGGGCTTCCCCGGGCCGCACTACGTCGAGGCCGACGGCGAGTTCCTGGGCACGTTGCCCGCGCGTATCGAACTCGCACCAGCCACCGTCAACCTGCTCGTCCCAGGAAGGCAACTCCCTAAACGCTAGACGCGGCTAGCCGTACGGACGCAAGCCGCACTTCTCTTACGCAAAGGGTCACGTGGCGGGATTCTTCTGGTAGGCGAGGCAGGGCTTGAACCTGCAACCACCGGCTTAGAAGGCCGGTGCTCTATCCAATTGAGCTACTCGCCCGCCTTTGGGCATTGTATCGCCGCCGGCAACTATCAAAATTCGCGCTGGACGGCCCCGAACACCTATATATGCATATTCGCCACGCTCCAGCCACGTTTTCACCACAAAAACCATGCATTTCACCGCAAGATTACCGCAATTAAGCCACCGAATGATGGTGTTTTCATGGCCAGTACAGGGTGATTTCATGGCTTAAGCGTGGCGAAAAACGCCGCAATCTGCCGCTCCGCCCAGCGCCCGTCATCCCCTGCGGACGGTTCCTCCAGAAACGCGCAGTGCCCGCCAAATCGCGTTGTCACCAAGCGTATGTTCTTGCTCCCTCTCATCATCTCGCGCGTATCCGCAGTGAGCTTCACTAGCGGATCGTCCTCCGCGTGCAGCACCAGCGTTGGCACTGGAACCAGCGCCAGCACTGGCTTGGCCGATGCCCGCGAATAGTAGTCGTCCGCCCCCGCAAAATCATTGTGCGGCGCCACAATCCTCTCGTCGAACGTGCGGATTGAGTTCACGCCGCGTAGCCTCGCCACGTCATACATCTCCGGAAACATCGCCACCCTCCGCCGGTAACGAGCCTTCAACCCCCGCAAGAATCGCCGCTCGTACATGCGGTTGATTCCGTGATGCATCCCGTCCGCGCACACCGCCAAATCCACCGCCGGAGACACCGCCGCCACCGCCACCATCTCCACCATCGGCGCAGCCGCCAACTCCCCAGCCATCTTCAGCACCATGTTCCCGCCCATCGAGTATCCGACCACGGCCACGCGCCGTGCGCCTCGCGCTGACACAGCGTGCTGCGCCACCGCGCGCACATCCCCAGAGCGGCCCGAGTGGTACAGAGTCGTGCAGATCTCCTCGGCCGTGTGCCCCGACACATCCATATCCGTACCGCAGGTGCGCATGTTCATCCTCACCACGCTGCATCCCGCGCGCCACAGGCGTGCGGCGTTGCCTAATATGTACTGCGACCGCGCCGACCCCTCCAGCCCATGCACCAGCACCACCGTCAGTCCGCGCTCCGGCTCCGGCTGCCAGTGGCACAAACACAGTACGCTGCTGCCCGGTTCAACCTCGACCGCCTCCACCACCGGCGCAGGAAGCTCCACCCGTCGGCGCAGGTAGTTCCCTGCCACGGTCATCACATGGCCATTGCGCATCCAGCGCCGAGGAATATACTCCGTCGCTCGTGCCGTCTGGCTCATGCGTTCAACCGATTCGGGGAGATGATTTTGCGGAAGGGGAGTTGGGGCGGCTAGTGGGGTTCGAACCCACGACATCCGCAGCCACAGTGCGGCGTTCTGCCACTGAACTATAGCCGCCGTACTCTGTTCATTGTAGCAAAGCGCGGCGGGTCACCCTACGCGCCGCCCCTGCATCCTGCGTGAATCCAGCCACATCCACGGGCCTGCCGCTTCCCCGCACCTGCTGCTAAGATGGAGCCAGTCGGGGCGTAGCGCAGCCTGGTAGCGCATCTGCTTTGGGAGCAGAGGGTCGTCAGTTCGAATCTGACCGCCCCGACCAACCCCTTTACAGCCGTACCAGGCCAACCCAGATTAGCGCCAGACTAGCCGAACCCACCACAACCCACAGCAGTACGCCCTGCAACATGGGGCGCACACCCACCGTGCGCACCGTTTGCCATGAAAGCCCTGTGCCGATGAGGAACAGCGTCGCCGTCAGTCCCACTATGCCCAGGTGATAGGCAGCCGCAAAGGCCGTATGCAGCCCGGGCAGCATGGTGTTCGCCACCGACGCCCCCAGAAACAACGCGATGAACCACGGCCAGTGAATCTTCGCCTTGCTGCGCGTAAAAACGGCCGCCGCAAACGAGACCGGAACAATCCACAGCGCGCGCGCCAGCTTTACCGTCGTGCCCACGGCAAGAGCCGCCGAGCCGTACCGCGACGTCGCCCCCACCACCGAGCTGGTGTCGTGGATGGCCAGCGCCGACCATAGGCCGAACTGTGTCTGGCTTAGGTGCAGTGCGTGGCCGATAGGCGGAAAGACAAGCAGTGCTATCGAATTCAGCGTGAAGATGACGCCCAGCGCCAGTGCCGTCTCCTCTTCGCTGGCGTTGGTGATAGGTGCCAATGCGGCAATTGCGCTGCCGCCGCAGATAGCCGTCCCCGCCGAGATGAGAAACGACGCCGTCGGCTGGTTCTTCAGCAGCCGCCCGATGCTCCATCCGATAAGCAGTGTCGTCGAGATGCCGACCGCTGTGTACACCACGCCGCTGCGACCTGCGTGCACCACCTGCTGCAGGTTCATGCCGAAGCCCAGTCCCACCACCGAAGCCTGTAGCAGCACTTTCGTCAGTTTCTTCGCATCCAGATGGTACGGATGCTGCATGGTGAAGCCGTACGCGAGCCCTGCGGCCAGCGCCACTGGCGGTGAGATAAGCCCGCTCGCCGAAAGAATCAGCCCGAAGAAGAAGAGGTTCTTGTTCACTTGATTACGCCCAATATCGCTTGATCCTTTCAGTTGCAGCAGCCGCTTCCGTTGCTCTTGAAACCGAGAGCATTCAGAATCGGCATCATCGGGCACCAGTTGGTAAAGGCCGACTGCAACAGGTTCAGCCCCACGAACGCCGTCAACCACAGCCAGTTGTGCGACACCCAGACTGCCAGCGCCAGCGAGCCCAGTATGAACACTCCGGCGATGCAGCGTAGTCCACGTTCCACGGTCATTGTTATTTCCTCCTCATGATTGTGTTGCTGAAGTCTCTTCCCTCGACTTGGCCATGTAGTACAGCACGGGTACGGCCAGCCGCGAGAGCACAGTCGAGGCGACCTCTCCCGCCATCAGCGAGAGCGCCAGCCCCTGGAAGATAGGGTCGGAGAGAATCACGCTTGCTCCCACCACCACGGCCGCGGCCGTCAGCAGCATGGGCCGGAAGCGCACCGCGCCCGCGTCAATCACGGCCTCTGCAAGCGGCATGCCTTCACGGCGGCGGAGTTCTATGAAGTCCACCAAGATGATGGAGTTGCGCACGATGATGCCCGCGCCGGCGATGAATCCAATCATCGAAGTCGCCGTGAAGAACGCGCCCATCATGGCGTGCGCCGGCAGAATGCCCACCAGCGTCAGCGGGATCGGCGCCATGATGACCAAGGGCACGATGTACGAGCGGAACCACCCCACCACCAGCACATAGATGAGCACCAGCACCGCCGCGAACGCGAGGCCCAGGTCGCGGAAGACCTCGATGGTGATGTGCCACTCGCCGTCCCACTTCATGGAGTAGTGGTCGGTGGAGTCCGGCTGCGCACCGTTGAACCGCGCCAGCGTGTACCCGGCCGGCAGCTTTAACTTGTCCAGCGCCTCGTTCATCCGGAAGATGGCATACACCGGGCTCTCCTCCGCGCCGGCCACGTCGCCCGTTACGTACACCACGCGCCGCATGTTCTTGCGGTAGATGCTCGGCGCCAGCGTCGTCTGCGTCACGTGCGTCAGTTCGCCCAGCGGAACCATGCTTCCGTCCGCCGCGCGCAGGCGGATGCCGCCCAGTGCCGCCTGCGACGTCCGGTCCACGCGCTGCATCTGTACCGTGATGGGCACCGCCTCGCGTGATTGCCAGTCGTGCAACAGCCCGGCCTCTGTTCCGCTGGTGGCTAGCGATAGCGCCGCCGACACGTCACTCACGCGGATGCCGTTCTCCGCCGCCTTCTGCTCATCCACCGTGTAGACCAGTGTCGGTTGTGGATCCTCCACGTACCAGTCCACGTCCACCACGCCCGGCGTCTGCTGAAATATCTGCTTGATCTGCCGCGCCACGTCGAGCTGTCCCGCCATCTCCGGCCCGTAGACCTCGGCCACCAGCGTCTGCACCACCGGCGGCCCTGGTGGAACCTCGCTCACCTTGATGCGCGCGCCAAACGGCGCAGCAATGCGATCCAGCTCTGGCCGTAGACGCTTGGCAATCTCGTGGCTCTGCGTGTGCCGTTCACTGTCAGGCAGCAGGTTCACCTGGATGTCCGCCTGGTTCGGCTGGTCGCGCAGGTAGTAGTGCCGCACCAGACCGTTGAAGTTGTACGGCCCCGACAGCCCCGAATAGACCTGGTAATTCGCCACCTCCGGCTGCTGCGCAAGATACGCGCCCAGTCGCTGCGCCACCTGCGTCGTCTCCTCCAGTGGCGTGCCATCGGGCATGTCAATGATGACCTGAAACTCGCTCTTGTTGTCGAAGGGCAGCATCTTCACGCGCACCATCTTCAGCGGAACCATCGCCACTGCCAGCAGCAGCAGCACCATCAGTCCGCCCAGAAAGTACATGCGCGTACGCTTCTGCTGGATGATGGGTGTCATCACCCGCCGATACAGGCGCGTAGACCAGTTCTCCGTGTCGTGCTCCGGCTTGTGTTCGCTCTCAGCCCGCGCCAGCAGCTTCATAGCCGCCCACGGCGACACGATGAACGCCACCGCCAGCGAGAACAACATGGCCGACGATGCGCCCACCGGAATCGGCCGCATGTACGGCCCCATCAGCCCACGCACGAACGCCATCGGCAGAATCGCCGCAATCACGCCGAAGGTCGCCAATATGGTTGGATTGCCCACCTCAGTGACAGCCTCGATGGCCACCTCTGTCAGCGGACGTCCGTGGTTCTCCGGCAACCGCATGTGCCGCACCATGTTCTCCACCACCACAATGGCGTCGTCCACCAGAATTCCGATGCTGAAGATCAGCGCAAACAGCGTCACGCGGTTCAGCGTGTACCCGTAAAAGTAGAAGACGGCCAGCGTCAGCGCCAGCGTCACCGGAATCGCGATGAGCACCACGCCCGACTCGCGCCATCCGAGGAAGAGCGCGATGAGCAGCGTCACCGAAAGCGTCGCCAGCAACAGGTGCTTCAGCAACTCATCTGACTTCGCCTTCGCCGTCTGCCCATAGTTGCGCGTCACGGTCACATTCACGTCCGCCGGCAGCGTCGTGCGCTTCATCGCGTCTACCCGTGCCAGCACGGCGTTCGCCACATCCGTCGCATTCGCGCCCTTGCGCTTGGCGATGCTCACCGTCACTGCCGGAAGCACCTCTCCCGCCTGCGCACCGGATCTCTTCGCACCCTGCCCCACGCCGAACAGCACATAGTTCGCCGGCTCGGCTGGTCCATCCGTAATCTTCGCCGCCACATCACGCAGCATCACCGGACGCCCGTGACTCACGCCCACCACCACCTGCTGCAGATCGTCCACGCTCGCCAGGCTATTGCCCGCCTCCACGCGGAACTCCGTGTTCCCGCTGGCGAACTCGCCAGCCTCGGTGCGCGCATTGGCCGCACGCAGCGCGCCTATCACGCCCGTCTCGTCCACGCCGTACGCCGCCAGACGGTCGCTGGCCAGTGTTACCAGCAGCGTGCGCGGCAAGCCGCCCAGCACCTGCGTTTCGGAGACGTTTTCCTCCTGCTTGGCCGTGTGCTCCAGTTCGCTGGCCATCTGCCGCAGTTGATAGCCGTCGTAGTTCCCGCCCCACAGCGTCAGCGTCAGCACCGGCACATCGTCAATCGAACGCTCGCGCACCATGGGCTGCGTCGCCTGCGCGGGCAGTTGGTCGCGGTTGGAGTACAGCTTGCTGTACACGCGCACCAGCGCGTCGTCCTGCGGAGTGCCCACCAGGAACCGCGCAATCACCAGGCTCGTCCCCGGGCTCGACGTCGAGTACACGTACTCCACACCCGGAAGATCGCGCAGCAGCTTCTCGATAGGGATGGTGACCCTCTGCTCCATCTCCTGCGGCGTGGCCCCCGGCATCGCCGTGGTCACGTCCAGCATCGGTACCACAATCTGCGGCTCCTCCTCGCGCGGAATCAGCATCACCGCGCCCACACCCAGAGCCAGCGACGCAACGATGATGAGCGGCGTCAGCCGCGACGTGATGAACGTCGCCGCAATCTTCCCGGCGATTCCTGTCGGCTTCTTCATGGACGCGCCTCAATCCGGCTGCCGCCCAGCTCGCGGTCTCCCGCGTCCAGCACTACCACCTCGCCCGCGCGCAATCCCGACAACACCTCCACACGCCCGTTCGCCGTGTTGCCCACCGTCACATAGCGCAGCGACGCCAACTGCTTCTCGTCCAGCACCCACACCAGATTGAGCGATCCCCGCGCCACGACCGCCACCTGCGGCACAGTCACCGCGGGGTGCGTGCCGGTCGGCACCAACGCCGTCCCGTACATTCCCGAGTGCAGCGCTGCCGCCTGCGGCAGATCAATCTTCACCATAAAGCTGCGGTTCGCCTCGTCCGTTGCCGGCACCACCTCCGCCACCCTCCCCGTCATCGTCTCCGCACCCGCTGATGGCACACTCACGCCGATGCTCATGCCCGCGCGCACGCTGCCGAACAGCGATTCGTCTACCGTCGCCACCAGTTGCCTCGGTCCCGAGCGTTCCACCTCCACCAACGGCATCCCCGGCATAGCCATCGCGCCCGGATCCACGTTGCGCGCCGTCACCACGCCCGCAAACGGAGCCGTGATGCGCGCATAGTCGGCCGTCGCCTGCGCTCCACCCGCCGCCGCCTTGGCCGCCGCCAGCTGCGCCTGCGCAGATTCCAGTTGAGCCTTCGCTTCCTCGGCTCTGTGGCTCACCTCGTCAAACTCCTGCGCGCTAACACTCTTCCGCTCGCGCAGCACCTCGTAGCGCTTCAGCGTCGTCTCGGCCAGTTCATACTGCGACTTCGCCGCAGCAGCCTGATGCTCGCTCGCCGCCAGCATGCTCTTCGCCTGCTCCGCGCCCGCGTGTGACACCCCATCGTCCAGCCGCACCAGCAGTTGGCCTGCGCTCACCATATCCCCCTCGCGCACGTTCACCGCCAGCACGCGCCCGCTGGTCTGCGCCGCCAGCACCGCCGATTCCGCCGCCCGCATCGTCCCGGCGGCCTTCGCCACCGTCTGAACCGTGTCACTGGTCGCCGTCGCCACCTGCAAGCCGCTCACCACAGGTGCCACGCCTGCGCCCGTGTTGCTCTCGTGGCATCCGGCAAGCATCGCCATCATCAGCACTGCCGCAGTCACCGCCGGCACAAACTTAACCATACGAATCTCACGAATCTTCATTGCAGCTCCTCAACCGTCTCCGGATTCAAACTTCCCATGGCGTACAGCAAATCGGCCCGCGCCACCCGCAACCGCGACACCGCCTGCCAATAATTAGCCGTGCTTTGCCGGTCGGCATCCTCAGCACGCAGCAGATCCGTCATCGTCGCTAGGCCCGCCGCATAGCGGTCGCGCAGGATGCGCAGGCTCTCCGCGGTCTGCTGCATCGACCTGCGCGCCACCTCCACCGTCTGCTGCGCCGTCTGCGCCGCATACCACGCGCGCGTCACCTCTGCGCGGATGCGGTTGTCCACCGCCTCCGCCACAGCCCGCGCCTGCTCCGAGCGGATCTTCGCCGCCGTGTACTGCTCGCGCTCACCCGCCGGCAGCAGGTTGATGCGCAGCTCCGCGCCAGCCATCCAACTGTTGCCTGCGCTGCCCGCCATCGTCTGCCGGTCCATCTGCCAAGACCCGAACGTGTTCACCGACGGCCCCATCGCCGCCAGCGCCGCGTGCTCCATCGTTTTGCTCGCCGCTTGTTCCATCGCAGCGCTCTGCCGGTCGGGACGACTCTGTTGCGCCGCCGCCACCGCATCCGCCAGCACTGGCAGCTCGAACCCGCTCGCTTCGCTGGATTTCGGCATCTGCTGCGGCTCTTCCACAATCACTCCCATCGCGCGCACCAGCTCGGCCCACGCCACCGCCAGCCCGCCCTGTGCCGCAATCTGCTCCTCCTGCCGTTGCGCCAAGTTCGCCGCGGCCGACAGACGGTCCGACTCCACCGCCATCCCCGCCGCCATCCGCGCGTCGCCATCATTGGCAAGCGACTTCGCCGTCTCCACCTCGTGCGCTGCCACCTCCGCCTGCCGCGCCGCCAGCAGAACCCCCTCGTACTGCGCCACCACATTGTGGATCACCGTCTGGTCGCTGCGGCTCGAAGTGGCCTCCGCGCTCTTCGCCATCAATCCCGCACTGCGTACGCGCAGCTCGCTCTGCCAACTGTCGAAGGCCGTCCAACTCCCGGCAAACTTGGTCGTAAAGTCGCCCAGCGGCTGCGGCCTGTTCAGGCTGTTCAGCGCAAAATCCGCCTGCGTGAACTGCTGTTGATGCAGCAGCGTGCCGAAGACGTACACCGGGTCGTCGCCGCGCGTCGCACTCTCGCTGAACCCGATCTGCGGCAGCAGCGAACTCCGTGCCGCCCCCTGCTCTGCCCGCGCCTCAGCCGCGCCCAGTTGCCCCAGCCGCCGCTCCGGGCTGTGACCTAGCGCCAGCGCCACGGCTTCCTTCAATGAAAGCGCCGTACCGACCTCTGTCGTCTGCGCCTGCAGTGGCAGCCCGGCTGCGCAAACCATCAGCGCCACCAAAGATATTGTTTTGAATGATTTGCGCTTCCTCATGGCTTGTTCCGTTCCTTCCTGTAGAACAAACTCCGAAAGCTCCAAGTCTGTTACACCCTGGGTGTATTATTTTTCCGCCGCCCCGGCCGGCTCCCCTGGGCCAGCCGCAGATACTCGGCCGTCAGCAGCGCCCGCAGTCGCGATTGCACTCGCCCATCGCACGGTGTCTCCACCGTCTTGCAGCCCTCAATCGCCCGTCCCAAGTCCTCCAGAAACGCTGCGCACGCCGGGCATCCTTCCATGTGTTCGCGTATGGACTCGCAGCTCCGCGGCCGCAGCCGCCTATCCATATACTCCGACAGGTTAGCGAAGATAGCCTTGCACTGCGGCGAGCACTTCGCCTTCTCCCGCCGCCTTGCCTTCACGCTCTTCCCTGTCGCGCCCGCGCGCCGCTCCGCCAACGCCTTGCGCAGCGCCAGACGTGCGCGATGCAGCCGCACCCGAACCGTTCCCGGCTTCAGCCTCAGGATGCGCGCCACTAGCTCCGCGTCCAGCTCCTCCATGTCGTGCAGCACCAACACCAGCCGGTACTGCGGCGGCAGCGTCAATACAGCCTCGCGCACGCGTTCGCTCGTCTCCGTGCGCAGCAGCCGCTCCTCCGGCCCATCGCTTTTGTCCGCCAGCAATCGTTGCATCTCCGGCACGTCCGGCATCAACTCGTCCAGCGAGAGCACCGCCGTCGGCGCATGCACTCCCTTGCGCCGCTTGCTCCAGCAGCGGTTGCGCGTCACTGTGTAAAGCCACACGGCCAGTGCTCTCTCATTCTTGATCTTGCGCAGGTGCGGCAGCGACCGCATCAACACATCCTGCATGGTGTCCTCGGCGTCCTCGCGGTGTCCACACACCTTCATGCTGAACGAGTACACCGTACCCTGCAGCTTCTCGATGGCATCTCCCAGACTCTCCGGAGTGCCGCTCCGAAGCCCTTCCACCGCGTCTGCTAGCTGCTGGCGCATATCCTCCTCATTTCAACTCACTCCATGAGCTATGTCCACCGTCCGCACCGTACTGCAGCTTCTCTGCCATGCCTGTTGTCGGTCAGGCTTACATTGCTCCTACAGGAGCTGCAGTTGTTCTGCGTCAAAATTCCTCTTCATGTTCGTTGAGTACAAAATACGGCTGTAGACGATTTTGTCGCTGCCAGAGCCTCCGATCCCAACAACCTTCAACAAGCCTAGGGCGGGCACTGCCAACCCGTTCATCCTGAAACAGTTGTTTTCTTCGGATTTCAATAGCTTCCAATAGAAGAAAAGTCCGCTTTGGGAGCAGAGGGTCGTCAGTTCGAATCTGACCGCCCCGACCATTTCCGCACAATCCGTTCGCGTTGTTCAGCCAAACTGCGTACCGGAGTACATACTCTAAGGCGGGAAATTCACGCACCACCTCTTTTCGTGCACACAGTGTCTTGTCAATCGCATCTGCTTGATATCAATACGCTTCCGCTGTAAGCGCCTCCGCGCGCACGGCGTATCTTTGTTTATGCGTCCTATAAATTGAACCTTGATTCATATTCCCTGTCGCCCTGTGCGAGATAATGAAGTCGCCCCCTCTTTCACGACCCGAGGTGCGGAGCAGGCTCAACTGTCCTGCTGGCAGTCAATCTCTATCTGGAGAAGACGGCTGTGGACCATCAGATTTCATGTCTCTGGAAGGAATCCGGCGCCGCGCGCGGCTACAGCGCAGCCGTGTCCCTCCACGGCCACACCAACCACTCCAAGGAGAGCCTCTCTTTCATCCTTGAGATGATTGAGCATCGCCCCTTCCTCAATTTCTTCCTCAAGGTGGAGAACTGGCGCGCCCGCCGCACAGGCCCCTGCGGTCTCGACCTCGCCAACGCCTATTGGACGCCGCCGCTGCCGGCCGTCTCCGCACTCGAGCTGGAGCTCAGCCAGTTGGAGCAGGATCTGGGTCTGCCCGGCATGGTCTCGCTCACAGACCACGACAACATCGAGGCTCCGCTGCTGCTCTCCATCATTCAGAGCGCGCGCAAGGTTCCCATCTCCACCGAGTGGACCGTCCCCTACATGGACGCCGAGTTCCACATCGGCGTGCACAACCTGCCGCCCGACCGCGCCGAATCCATCGTCGCCGACCTCAACGCCTTCACCGCCAACCCCGATCCGGGCCGCCTGCGCGAGCTGCTCACCATGCTGGACGCCATGCGCGACGTGCTCGTCGTCCTGAACCACCCCTACTGGGACCTTCGCGAAATCGGCCGTCCCGCGCAAGACCGCGCTCTCCGCCATCTCATCGCCGCCGAAGGCGCACGCATCCACGCCATGGAGCTCAGCGGCATCCGCTCCTGGCAGGAGAATCTGGATGTCCGCCGCTGCGCCGAGGCCAGCAACATCCTGCTCATCGGCGGCGGCGACCGTCACGGCCTGGAGCCCAACGCCGTCGTCAACCTCACCCATGCGCGCACCTTCGCCGAGTTCGTTCACGAGGTCCGCCGCGAGCGCTGCTCCCATGTCCTCTTCATGCCCCAGTATCAGGAGCCCCTTGTCCTGCGCAAGATCCAGTGTGGGCTCGACGCCATCCGAGAGAACCCCGACCACGCTCTCGGCTGGCGTCACTGGGACGAACGCGTATTCCATCCCGACAGCGACGGCCGCATCGTCCAGGCCTCCGCGCTCTGGAAGCACCCGCCCCTCTACCTCTCCGTCATATTCAGGCTGCTGCGCCTGCTGGAGAATCCCCGCGTCCACCGCGCGCTCTCCTACGCCCTCACGCGCCGCTCGGCAAACACCTTCGACACGGCGCAGGAAGCTGAAGCCGCACGGTAGTTCCCTGCACCTGCATGTCTTGCATTCCCTGTTGTCGAATCAATCTACAGCCGCTTCCGCAGCCACTCGAACACCCCGAACCCCACGATGGCAGTCGCCACGCCAATCGCCAGATTCTGCGGCGTCACCACGTCCACCATCCCCATCCATAGCGACTTCCCCGCACGGTTGCCACGCGTGAACTCCCCCATCAGCAGGTTGCTGTAGAACAGGAAGACGATGAACGCCACCTCCACCACCGCGCGCAGCAGCGTTCCCCATCGTTGCCGTTTGCTCTTCTCTCCGGGCATCTTTCGATAATACAAAACCCCGGCCGATAGCCGCCATCCCATCCTCTGCAACGCCCTTCTGGTACGCACCGCCCCCCTTCGAGTACCATTCGCCCATGGCCGACCAGAACCCTCTCTCCACCCTCTCCCGCCGCCAGATGCTTCGCCTCGGAGCCACTGCTGCCGCAGCCCTCAAGCTCAACCCCTCCGCCCTCGCGGCTCCCGCCACACCCGCCCCGGCCCACGCGACCCACCCTGCGCACCCCACCAACGCCGACGCCGCCGCCTACACCTCGCTGCTGCACTCCTGGTGCGATGGCCTCATCGCCCGCCAGATCACCACCATCAAGGATCCCGCGCTCTACGGTGGTCTGCTCTGCCCCGCCTGCGGCATCATCCACGGCCGCATCGGCGACGCCGTTTATCCACTACTCGCCGTCGCCCACCAGACCGGCCAAGAGAAGTACCTCCACGCCGCCCAGCTCGTCCATCAGTGGTCGGAGCGCAACATGACCCGCGCCGACGGCAGTTGGATCAACGACATCACCCTCAGCGACTGGCATGGCATCACCGTCTTCCGCACCATCGCGCTCTGCGAGGCTCTGGAACACCACGGCTCGCTGCTGCCCGCCAAGATGCGCCAACAGATGCAGGACCGCGTCGCCGCCGCCGCCAAGTTCCTCGACGGCTTCATCACCATGGAGTCCGGCGTCATCAACTACCCCACCACCTCTTCGCTTGCCTTCACGTTGGCGGGCCAATGCCTCAACAACCAGCACTATCTCGACCGCGGACGCGACGTCGCCCACAACGTTCTGAAGGATTACTTCACCCAGCACCACTTCCTCTTTGGCGAGGGCCACCCGCAGACCAAGAAGACACCCAAGGGCTGCCGCGCCGTGGACCTGGGCTACAACGTCGAAGAGTCGCTGCCCGCGCTTGCGCTCTACGCCCTGCTGCAGAACGACACCGCTGCGCTCGACCAGGTCACCGAGGCTCTCGCCGCGCACCTCGAGTTCATGCTCCCCGACGGCGCATGGGACAACAGTTGGGGCTCGCGCATGTACAAGTGGACCTGGTGGGGCTCCCGCACCAGCGACGGCTGCCACCCCGCCTACGTCCTGCTCAGCGACCGCCGCGTCGTCTTTGCCGAGGCCGCTCGCCGCAACCTCGCACTCATGGCCGCCTGCACCCACAACGGCCTTCTCTACGGCGGTCCCGACTACTTCGCCCACGGAGACAATCCCTGCATCCACCACACTTTTACCCACGCCAAGGCGCTGGCCACGGTGCTGGACCGCGGCCGCAGCCACCTTGTCGCCAAGCCCGACCGCCTCTTCCTGCCCCGCGAGAACGCTCGCGGCCTCAAGACCTTTCAGGAGATCGGCACCCATCTGGCCGCCGTCGGCAACTGGCGCGGCACCGTCACCGACTACGACTGGAACTATCAGGAGACCATCCAGACCCAGGGCGCGCACCCCAGCGGCAGTCATCCCACCGGCGGCGCGCTCACCATGCTCTACCACACCAAACTCGGCCCCATCCTCACCGCCAGCATGACCGAGTACGGCATGGTCGAAATCTCCAACCAGCAAGCATTCCTCGACAAGCCCCACATGGCCCTCACTCCGCGCGTCGAGTACCTCCCCAAGCACGGCCCCGTCGCCACCAGCCTCAGCGACTTCGAAGCCGTGCTCACCCCGCACGAATCCGACACCACCGTCGCATTCGAGGCCCACGGCCGCCTGATGACCAACTCGCAACAGCCCGTGGGCGGCCTTGCCTACAGCCTCACTTACCTCTTCACTGATCCGGCGCTCGTCCTCACCGTCGCCGTGGACGCCTCCAAACCCGGCGAAGGCTCGCTCCAGTACATCCTGCCCGTCGTCTGCCGCCCGGGTGACGTCATCGCCATGGTGGACCCGCGCACCATCGAGATCCGCAAGCCCGCCGGCACGCTTCGTGTCGCCACCGACTCCAAACAGGGCTTCGTCATGCCGCCTTCTCTCACCTTCAACCTGATTCCCGGAATGCAGTGCCTGCCGCTGGCCGTGGCGCTCTCGCCCGGCACGGGCGTCAACATCATCCTCTCGGCTGTATAGCAACGCACAACGGCCACGCTGCCTCCGGTGCCGTGCCGGAAACCGCGTGGCAGCTGCTCGCTCGTCTTACTGCGTCACTGTGATAGTGATGGGTATCGTCTGGTAGTTCGTCGTGCCCACGGTCGTCGCCGCCACGGTGAAGGTCGTCGTCCCCACCGGCGTCACCGTGCTGCCGCTACCCGAACTGTTGACGGTCACCTGCGCGCAGCCCGCCAGCATCGCCAGCCCCAGCGCTCCCGCCAGCAACAGCACCGCCAGCCGGACCGCGACCGACTTGCGCCGCCTCAGCATCAGTAGGCCCGCCAGCAGACCCGCCGGAAGCCACAGCAGCCCCGCCAGGCTCATGCCGCTCGCGGCGCGTCCCGGAAGCTGCGGCGCGCTCACCGCGCCCGTCAGCGTACCTGTGCCGATGGTCAGCGTCGAGGTCGTCGCCGTAGTCGTCGCCAGCACCACCGTCGCAGGGCTGAAGCTGCATGTGGCGTACTGTGGCAGGTTGGCGCAGCTCAGCGTCACGCTTCCTGTGAACCCGTTCAGCGGAGTGATGGTCAGCGTCGTCGTCACCGTCGAGCCCTGCTTCACGCTCACCGCCGTCGGTGATGCCGACACCGCATAGCTGCCGCTGCTCGAGCCGCCACCGCCGCCACCGGAGCCCGACGTGATCGTTTCCGCCACCGCATTCGACGTCGCCGCCGCGTAGTATGTGTCCGCTGCCGACTGCGCCGTCAGCGAGTGCGCTCCCACGGCCAGCGTTGTCACCGTCAGTTGCGCCACGCCGCTCGTCGGCGTCGCCGTGCCCAGCAGCGTCGTGCCGTCGTAGAACGAAACCTTGCCCGTCGGCGTGTTGCTGCCGCTTCCCGCCAGCACCGTCGTCAGCACCAGCGATGAACCGTACGGAGTCGAGCTGGAGCTGGCGTTCAGCAGCAACGTCGCCGTCAGCGGCGAGATCGTCAGCGTCCCCGGCACCGACACCAGCGCATAGTTGCCGATGTTCGCGCCGCTCACGTTGGGAACGATGGCGTACGTGCCCGGCGGGCTGTTGATGGTCGCCGTCGTGCTAAAGCTCAATGCGAACGTGTCGCCGTTCTGCGCACCGCTCAGTGTGCCGGAGAAGGTCGGGTTCGCCGCCCCGTACGCCCGCGTCGCGTTGTTGGCCGTCGCCGTCAGAATCGGCAGCGTCACCAGATAGATCGTCCCCGGCGACGTGCTGCTGGTGAAGTCCGTGCTTCCGGTGTAACGCGCTGTCAGCGTGCTGGTTCCAATCGGAATCGAGTTGGTGGTCAACGTCGCCACGCCGCCACTCAGCGGCGCTGAGCCCAGCAGCGTCCCGCCTGCATAGAACGTCACCGTTCCCGTCGGCACTCCGCTCACCGAGGTCGTCACCGTCGCCGTCAGCGCCACGTTCGAGCCCTGACTGCTGCTGCTGGTCGGAACCGCCAGCGTCGTGGCTGTGCTGGCCGCCACGATGGTCAGCGTGCCGTTCACCAGTGTCGGCGCTATGTCTCCTGCGTTGATGCCGCCATAGGTCGGCACAATGGCGTAAGTGCCCGCGTCGCTGCTCAGGATGGCCGTCGTCGTGCCGCCCAGCGTCAGGCTCAGCCCGCTCACATTGCCGCTCAGCGTCGCCGTGAACGCCGGGTTCGCCGTGCCGTAGCTGCGCGTCGCGCTGCCCGCCGTCAGCGTCACGCCGGTCAACGGCGTGATGCTCAGCGTCCCGTCCACGTACGTCACCGTATAGTCGCCGATGTTGGTCCCCGTCGCCGTGGGGATGATGGCGTACGAGCCCACGTCACTGGTCGCGCCGGCCGAGGTCGTGTACGACAGCGTGAAGCTGTCGCCGTTCTGCGCCCCCGTCACCGTCCCCGTGAAGGTCGGGTTCGCCGTCGCATACATGCGCGACACGTTGTTGGCCGTCACCGTCAGCGGCGCCGTCGTGATGGTCAGCGTCCCGGGTACCACGCTTAGGTTGTAGTTCGCCAGATTCGCTCCCGCCACCGTCCCCGAGATCGGATACCCGCCGATGGGGCTGCTCACCGTGTCGTTCGACGAGTACGTCACCGTAAAGGTGTCGCCCGGCGCCGCGCCCGTGATGGTGCTGCTGAACGCCGGGTCCGCCGCGCCGTACACGCGGCTCACGTTGTTCACCGTCACCGTCAGCGTTGCCTTGTTGATAATCTCCGCCACCGTGTTCGAGCTCGAGCCCGTGAAGTCCGCGTCCCCGCCGTAGATGGCGCTCAGCGTGTGCGACCCCAGCGCCAGCGTGCTCACGCTCAGTGTCGCCGCGCCCGCCGTCAGCGACGCCGTCCCCAGCTTCGTCGCGCCGTCATAGAACGTCACCGTGCCCGTCGGAATGCCAGAGGTCGCCGGATTCGCCGTCGCCGTCAGCACCACCGCCGAGCCGTATCCCGCGCTTCCAACGGACGAAGCCAGCGTCAGCGTGGAACTCGCCTGCGTAATGGTCAGAGTGCCCGCATTCACCGTCAGTGTGTAGTTGCTGATGTTCGCGCCCGTCACCGTCGCCGAAATCGGATACGTCCCAACTGCGCTCGTCGCTGTCGCCGTCGTCGCATACGTCACCGTAAACGTGTCACCGCCCTGCGCACCGTTCACCGAGCCCGTGAACGTCGGATTCGCTGCGCCATACAGCCGCGTACCGTTGTTCACTGTCACCGTCAGCGGATACAGGGTGCCCACCGTCAGCACCCCATTCACCGCCGTCACGTTGTAGTTGCCCACGTTCGCGCCCGTCACCGACGGCACAATCGGATACGTCCCCGCCGGACTCGACGTCGTCGCCGTCGTGGTGAAGCTCAACGTCAGCGCGTCGCCATTCTGCGTTCCCGCAATCAATCCTGTGAAGGTCGGATTCGCCGCTCCCACCAGCTTGCTGGCGCTGTTCGCCGTAATCGTCAGCGGAGCCTGCGTCACCGTCAGCGTCCCCGGCGTCACGTTCACCGAGTAATTGCTCGCGTTTGCGCCCGTTACCGACGCGTTGATGGTGTACGGCCCCACCGCGCTGGCCGTCGTCGCCGTCGTCGTGTACGTCACCGTGAACGTGTCCCCGTTCTGCGCGCCTGTCACCGTACTCGTAAACGTCGGATTCGCCGCCCCGTACGTCCGGCTCGCGTTCGCCACCGCTACCGTCAGCGTGTACTTGCTGATGCTGTAGCTCAGCGTGCCTGTCGTGCCCGTGTAGTTCGTGTCCCCGCCGTACGTCACCGTAACGCTGCCCGTCCCGCTCAACCCGCTCGGCATCGGAATGCTTGCCGTTCCGTTCGTCACCGTCGCCGTCTGCGTCGAGTAGCCCGGAAACTGGTACGTCAGAGTGCCTGTGGGCAGCGCCTGCCCCGTCCCGGTCGAGGCCGGAGTCAGAGTGCCCGTCTCCGTGCCGCCCACTCCCCCAGTGCCCGTGTACGACGGCAGCCCCAGCGTCGCCGTGTTCTTGCCTACTGTATAGCCCAGCGCTGCCGACGCGCTGGTGCCAAATCCCGTCGCGCCCGAATAGACCGCCGTGTACGAGTGCGTTCCCACGCCCGGCGCCGCTACCACTTGTTGCGCCACGCCGCTGCTGTTCACCGCCTGCGTACCCAGCGCAGATACGCCATCGTAGAACGCCACTGTCCCCACACCCGCGCCGCCTGTCACCGGCGTAGGCGTTACCGTCGCCGTCAGCGTCACGCTCGGCCCGTACACCGTGGGCGATGCAGGCGCCGCCGCCAATACCGTCGTCGTGCTGTTCGCAAAGTTCGTCGCCTGCAGCGTCACCGTGTTCGTCGTCCCGCCGGCGTACACCGTGTCGCCTCCGTAGCTGGCGTCCACCAGATGCGCTGCCGCGTCCGAGAACGTGACGCCGGTGATCGTCGCCGTCGCCTCCTGCCCCGTCAGGTACACGCTCACCATGTCCGTGTCCTCGTCCACCACCAGCAGGTCCGGACGTCCGTCGCCGTTCAAGTCCGGAGCCGCCAGCGTCACCGCCTGCCCGTACGCATCCACCTGTACCGGCGCACCGAAGGCCGCCAATCCGCTGTTGTATAGCACGTCAACTGTGCCCGCCTGGTTGGCCGTCAGTAGATCCACTGTGCCGTCGTTGTTGTAGTCCAGCGCCAGAATCTGAGTCGGCTTCGCGTCCACCGTCACCGTGCTGCTCGCCGTCAGGTTGCCCGTCCCGTCGCCCGTCAGGATGCTCACTGTCCCGGCCGTCAGGTTGGCCACCGCCAAATCCAGGAATCCATCGCCGTTCAGGTCGGCCGCCGCCAGCGACACCGCCCCCGCTCCCGCTGCAAACGGCGACCCCGCTGCCGCCGTAAACGTCCCGTCCCCCGCGCCCAGCATCACACTCACATCGTTGCTGCCATAGTTGGCCGTGGCCAGGTCCAGGTTGCCACTGCCGGTGAAGTATCCCAGCACCACTCCCTCGGGTGTGGTGCCCACTGCCACATTCCCCTTGCTTGTCAGCGTCCCGTTGCCGCTGTTCAGCAGCACCGCCACCGCATTCGCATTGGGCAGCGTCACCACCACATCCAGTTGTCCGTCGTTGTCCACGTCGCCCACCGCCAGCGCGGCCGGCGTCGAGCCCAGCGCCACCGTACTCAGCAGCGTGAACGTTCCGTCTCCGTTGCCGTGGTACAGAATCAGCCGGTTGTTCGATGCGTCCGCCACCACTAGGTCCAGCGTGCCGTTGTTTTCAAAGTCTCCCACCGCCATCGCCACCGGCTCGCCGCCCACACTGATGCTCTGCGTCTCGGTAAACGTGCTGTCGCCCCCGCCCACATACACGCTCAGCGTCTGGTCGCCTCCGTTGGCCACCACCATGTCCGGATACCCGTCGCCGTTGAAGTCTCCCGTCGCGATCGCCAGCGGAGATGTCCCCGTCGCCACCGGTGCCACCGGCACCTGCTTCAGCGCAAACGTCAGCGAACTCAGCGCCACCGTCCCCAGCACTGCGTTCCCGTTCGACGTGTCCACAAAGCTCATGCTGCCCGTCGGCGACACCGCAAACCCGAACGCATCCAGCGTCGCACTCAGCGTGTAGTTCGATGTCGTCCCGCTCGACGTCATATAAGTGTTTGTGTTCAGCAGTCCCGTCACCGTCAGTGCTGTCGCCCCAGACGTGGACGCCGCCACTCCCGCCGTCCCCACAAATATCGCCTCGTACTGGTGCGTCCCCACCACCGGCCGCACGCTGATGCTCGCCGTCCCCGCGCTCGTCAGTTGCGCCGTCCCCACCACCTGCGCTGCCGCTGGCAGGCTTGTGTCCAAGAACTCCACCGTCCCCGGATGCACCGCGCCACCCGCCGTCACCATCGCCGTCAGCGTCACGCCCTCGCCCATCCCCACTGTGGATACGCCCGTCGTCGTTCCCAGCACGTTCACGCTCAGCGTCGTCGTGCTCGCCGTCGCCTGCGCACCTGCCGATCCTGCGCCAAACACCATCGCCAGACACACTGCGGCCGCTGCAATCCACGCGCGCCGTCTCGCATGCACCGCACGGCTGCTGTGGGCGTTGCTGCTCGGCATACGGTAGGCTCCCGTCATCATGGACCTCTCCTCGAAAGCCTGTGCGCCTGCACCACGGCCCTTGGCCGTGCGCACACTGGCTTCCTTGTATAGGAGAATCCCTGTTGTCCCCTCCGCCAATAACACTTTCCGGCTCTTGCCCCTCTGCTTATTAGCGACTTTGGTTCCGTCTCCCCATCATCCCCTTGCCCCGTGTCCCCGCTCCCGCGCTCGCTCGCCTTCCAGAGCCCGCGCCCTCCGCCGTAAACAAAACCGCCTGCCCGAAGGCAGGCGGTCTGTTGATGTGTGTTGCGTTAGGTTAGTACTCCAGCTTGGCCTCGAACTGCGCCTGCCGCGGTACGTTGTTCTGCGTGCTCACCGTGCCGAAGCTCGAACTGCCGTAAGCCAGGCCAATGCCGCCGAACTGCACATGGTTGGTCACGTTGAACAGCGACGCGTCAAGCGAGAGCTTCGCGCCCCAGTGCAGGTTGATGCTGCGCCGCAGGCTGAAGTCCACATCGTAGTTGCCCGGCCCGAAGATCTTGTACGGGGCCGTGCGCGGTGCGTTGCTGTACAGCGGCGTGGCTGCCGTTGATGGCGTCGTCACGAACGCATTCGGGTCAATGAACTGTGTCGCCACGTTCGTCGCCGTCACGTGCTTGCCCCACTCGCCGTTGATGCGGCCCGGGCCCGTGTAGTTCGGGTTAAGGCTGGGCAGGCAGGTGCCGTTCGACGGGTTCGTGCCGCAGCTGCTGGCCGTTAGCGCCAGCGGCGAGCCAGAGAACGCCTGGAACGTCAGCGAGAACTTGAATCCGCCGACCGCATTGCGTACATACGCGTTGCCGCCGCCCAGCTTCCCGGTTCCGAACGGAAGCGCGTACACGTTCGTCAGCACCAGGTGGTGGTGCTGGCTGCTCGTGGACTCGCTGCGCTCTATCGCCATGTGGTTCACAACATGGCCCGGAATCGCGTTGTATACCAGGCTCGACGGAAGATCGTAGCCCGACCGGTACGTGCCGCCGTTGTCAATCGACTTCGACAGCGTGTAGTTCACCATGTACGACCAGCCGTGCGTCTCGCGCCGCACCAACGACGTCTGCAGTCCGCTGTACCGCGTGTTCGAGTAGTAACCGTAGGTGTCCGAGATCGTTCCGTACTGCGGATACGGCTTCAACGCCTGCGATACGGCCTGCGTCGGGTCAAACGTCGCCGCATTGTAGTTCGGCGCCGCAATGCCGGCCGCCGCAACCGCCGTGGCCACGGTCGCCGGTGTCGCCTTCGAACTCAGCGTCGCGCCCGCGGGCAGGAACGCCGGGTTCAGCTGGTTAATCCACTGGCCGCGTCCGTTCGCCGTGTCCTCTTGCACAAAGTGGCCGGCCGAGCCCACGTAGTTCATCGTCAGCGTTGTGCTGTTGCTGATCGAGTGCTGGAAGCCGAAGCTCCAGTTCAGGTACTGCGGTGCACGTCCGCCCAGCTCCGTGTCGCCGTAGTTCACGGCCTGCCCTTGCGACAGGCAACCCGTCGTCGTGCAGTAGCCCGTGCCTACCGTAGACGTCAGGTTCGTCACCAGCGACGCTGTGCCGCCCAGCGGATAGCCCAAATCAAGCACCGGGTTGCTGGTCAGCGTGTTGCTCGTCGAGTAGTTGGTCGGTGTCAGGATGTTGTTCCAGCTCACCTTGCCCGTGCCGCTGAAACCCAGAGTGCCCGTGCCGGAGGCCGAGTTCGCGCCGCCGCCCACGCCGCCGCCGTGCGTGTACATCACGCCCCAGCTGCCGCGCAGAACCGTCTTCGGCGTCATCGCATACGCAATCCCGATGCGCGGTCCGAAGTTCTTGTAGTACGTGTTCACCGGCGTGTGCGTCCCGATCGAATCGCCCGCCACCGCGCTGCCCGCGTACTGGATGATGCCCAGCGTGCCCGTCAGCGGGTTTGTGCCCGCTGGCTGCAGGAACGACAGCCGGTCATGTTGCTCGTGGTACGGCGGATAGATGTCCCACCGCAGCCCCATGTCCAGCGTCAGCTTCGGTGTCACCTTCCACGTGTCCTGCAGGTACGGCGAGATGGGCAGGAACCGCGCGCCCGTCTCCACCACAAAGTTCTGCGTCACGCTCACGCTGTCCGGCGCGCCCGTCAGGAAGCTGGCGTACGCGTTGCCGGCCTTGGTGTTGATGGTCGAGCCGGATGTGAAGTTCGCCGTCTCCGTCGCCGCCGCGGCAATCGTCAGGTCCGATGTGCCCGTCGTGTACTGGGTGTTCTCATACTGCATCAACTGCAGCGAGATACCCACCGTCGTCACGTGCTTGCCGTGTACCCACGACAGGTTGTCCACCAGCGCGTAGTCTCCGGCAATCGCGATGTTCGCGTTCGTGCCCGCCCATCCCGTCATCGGTGTGTTGGTGTCGGTGAAAGTCACAATCGGGAACGACCCGGCGGCCTGTCCCGTCGGCAGCCCCGTGTAACCCATCGTCGTCGCGCTGTACTTCGACGTCGTCGTCGGGTTGAACGTCGGTCCGTTGTACCGCGCATACCCGGCGTTGAACTGGTTCGTCAGGTGCTGCGTGATGCTCCACGCGTCCTGCAGGATGAACCCGGCCGTCTTTGGCGCGTACACCTGATTGTAGTTGTAAGGAACCGGCAGGATGTTGCGCCCAGCGGTCGTCTGCGCCGCCGGTCCCTGATGTCCGTCCGGCCCTAGGCTCTCCTGCCGTCCCACCAGCCAGATGAAGTTCAACTGGTTGTTCGGCCGCACCGTGTAGTCCGCGCGCAGCGTCCCGCTCCAGTTGCTCAACCCGTACTTCAGGCCGGCCACAATGTTGTTCGTCAGCGCCGTGTTGATGGTGTCCGCCGGCAGGTTGGCCTGCAGGTTCTGCGCCACCGTGGACATCAACGCCGTCGGAATGATGTTCGTCCCCGTGCTGGCGCCGTACGGATCCGTCGGGCCGAAGGCCACGCGGCTGTAGTTGCTGCCCGTCAGCGTCGTCGTGCGCGGGTCATAAATCGTGTAGGGAGTCGCCAGGCTCAACAACTGCGTGAAGTCGCCCGCACGCATCTGCGTCGTCGGCTCCGTCTCGAAGATGGGCGCCGGCCCGTGCAGCAGCTTGTACCCCATGTAGTTGGCGAACAGGAAGAACTTGTCCTTGATCACTGGTCCGCTCAGCACGATGCCGTACTCGTTCTGGTGCTCGGTCGGCTTGGTCGCATGCCCCGTCGAGGCCACGCCCGGCGTCGTCTCCGTGTACGGGTTCACCAGCCCGGGCGAGAAGAAGCCCCACGCGTCGAACGCCGTGTTGCGGATCACGTCATACACCGAACCGTGGTACTTGCTGCCGCCAGATTTCACCGTGATGTTCAGTACGCCCTGGCCCTCGTACAACGCCTGCTGGCCGGTCGTCAGCACTTGGAACTGGTCCACCGAGTCCACCGGCAGCGCCGTCCAGATAAAGCGTGGGTCGCCCTGTCCGGCTGCGCGCGTGAAGGGTAGGCCGCTCAGGTAAGTGGCCGCCGCCGCACCGCGGCTGCCGCTGCCGTTGATCACGCCCACGTTCGTCGTCGAGTTGCCGTTCGTCTCATTGCCCTGCACGCCCGGCATCAGGTTCACAAAGTCAGTCGCGCGCCGTTGGTCGAAGTTGCCGTAGCTGCCCATCTCCAACGGCAGCGAGGCATACACGTTCTGTTCCATCGTCGCGCCCAGCGTGGCGTTGGTCGTCTCAATCGCCGGCGGCGCTTCGGTCACCGTCACCGTCGTGGACGTGTCGCCGATGTTCAGCGCCGCGTTCACGTTCGTCGCTTCCGTCGCGTTCACGTGGATGTTCTGCTGCGAGTAGCTCTGGAACCCCTTCAGCGTCACCGTCACCGTGTACACGCCCGGATTCAGCGTCGAAAGCTCGTAGTCGCCCGACGATGTCGTGGTCGTCGTCGTGGGCACGTTCGTGTCCACATTCCGCGCCGTCACCAGCGCGCCCGGTACCACGGCGCCGCTCTTGTCGGTCACGGTTCCGCGGATGGTGCCCTTGCCCGACAACTGCGCCAACGCGCTGGTGGCAAAGACGATGGTGAGCAACAGCACGGCCGCCGTCAACAGGCTGCGGAGGCTACGGATGATGTGTGCGGTGCGGTTCATATTCTGGCCCTCGTAAAATGTTTTCTCTCTATTTCTATAGCTGCGCCCGGCCGCTCCCTCTCATCCCCTGCAGTTTCATCCCCCAGCAGACGAAAGGTACGACCAGTCTTTGGCAACGACAAGCATCCTCTCTCCCCCGTACCGCCAATGTCAAGAAAAAATTACCCCTTGCAGATAGTTCATAGTTCGACGTCTAGGTTCTCCGCCTCTCTGCGTCCGCTGCGCCACCGCATAGCGTTTCCCCTTGTAGAATATGGGGTTGCTCGCACCCCTTCCCACACTGTGCTCCATCAACGCGCACCGCTCTCCAGCACCCTGTCCCACAGATTGAGATTGTCGAGGGTATCTCTTTGGTCTGCCCACTTGCCCTGCCCTACGGCATCTGCGGCAGCCCTATCACCGGAACCTTCACCGGCGTCGCCACCCCCAGAAACTCCACCACGTTCCCCTGCGCGTAGTTCGTAATCCAAACGTTCCCGCTGGCGTCTATCGCGTTGGCAAACGGCTCCAGCAGTCCCGCGTCCGTCCCGTACCCGCTCGCCGGCGACAGCGCCGTCCCCGTCGCCCCCGACGTCGCACCGCCCAGCACCGTCAGCGAGTTCCCGCGGTAGTTCAGCACCCAAATATTCCCGCTGCCGTCCACCGCTATCCCCTGCGGATGATGCACTTGCCCCCCGCCCGTCACGCCGTTCAGCAGCACCGTCCCCGTCGGCGACAGCTCGCTCACCGAGTCCCCAAAGTAGTTCGCCGACCAGATGTTCCCGCTCTGGTCCAGCGCCAGCCCGCTGGATCCGTTGCAGCAGGTGATCTGCTGCACACTCGCCCCGCTCTGCGAAACGAACGTCACCGTGTTCGACGACTGGTTGGCGAACCACCCGTTGTGGTTCGCGTCGGCCTGCGCCGCCACCGGAAACACCAGTTGCCCGTACCCGCATCCGCTCGCGTTGCAGTTGGTCGTAATGGATGTCCCCGCCGCCGTGTACAGCGCATAAGTCGAGTTCCCGAAGTTCGAGATCCACACGTTCGTGTTCGGGTCCACGCTGATCCCCGTCGGATAGTTGATGTTCGCCGTGTATCCCGGCGCCGTCGTCAGCGCCGTACCCGCGTTGTTGAACACCATGATCGAGCCCAGGTGGTTCCCCGCCGGCTCGTCGTTCTCCACCCAGATGTTGTTGCTCGCGTCCACCGTCATCCCGTACGACTCATGCAGCCCCGCATTGCTGATGCCGTTGGCGAACACCGCCGCGCCCGTCGGCGCAAACTCGCTCAGCACACCCGCCGTCGTCGAGTAGTTGATGGTCCACATGTTCCCGCCCGCATCTACTCCCATCGCCGTCGGCCCGCCCACCAGCAAGCCGCCGCCACCGATAGTGTTGAACAGCATCCAGTCCGGCGGCTGCGCCGTCAGCACCGGCGAGTACTGGTTCCCGCTCGTCAGCGCATACACCGCCGCCACATTCGCACCCGGATGCCGCGCGATGTTGAACGCCGCGTCCAGCGTGTTCGTCGGCGCCGTCCCGTTCACCGTCGCCGCCGTAAACAGCGGTGTGCATGCGCTCGACTGCGCCGCGCACGCGCTCAGCGCATCCGCCAGCGTGTTCAGCTTGGCCGCATTCACCGTCACATTCGCAGGTGCCGCCCCCGGCGAGCTGCCCGTCTGCAGGCTCACCAGCTCCTGCTCCATCGTCATGGCGTTCGCCAGCCCTGCCGCGTTGGTCGCGCTCGCCCCCACGCTACCGCTGTTGGCGTAGAACTGCGCCAGCGCCACCGCCGCCCCCATCGTGCTCAGTTCGTTCACCATCACCGATGTCGAACTGCTCAGGCTTCCGCACGCCGGCAGCGCGCTCATCAGCCACAGCGCGCTGTTGGTCGCGTTCGGAACCTGCACCAACCCGCCCTTGCTCAGCACGTACACCGCGCGCCCCGCCGTCGGACACGTCATCGTGGATGGCACCGCGAACAACCCGCTCGCATTTGTCGTCAGCGCCGTCGTCAGCGCCGTCCCCGCCGAGCCCGCCCCCGTGTTCCCCGCCGCGAAGATCTGCACCTGCGCCCCAATCACCGGATACCCGTCCGCGTACACCAGCCCGCAGAACAGCGTCCCCGTCGTCGGGCAGTTCGCCGCCGATGCCAGCACCAGGAAGCTCGTCTGCGCTGTCGCCGTCGTGTAGTTGGCCGTCGCCGCCTGCGCCGCGCTCAGCACCACCGTTCCCACCGTTCCCGTCAGCGTCACCGTGCTCCCGTTCACCGTCGCCGGCCCGCTCACCACCGCATAACTCACCGTGCCCGGGCTCGCCGAGCTCGCGCTCACCGTGAATGGCGCATTCCCCACCACCTTGTTCGCAATCGTCGCAAACGTCAGCGTCGGCGTCGCTGCCGTCACTGTGAACGTGTACTGCACCGTCGTCGCCGTGTAGTTCCCGCTGGCCGCCTGCGCCGCCTGGATGACCACCGTCCCCGTCCCCGTAATCGTCAGCGTGGTCCCCGTGATCGTCGCCGGCCCGCTCACCACCGAAAAGGTAATCGCTCCGCTGGAGTTCGAACTCGCCGTCAGCGTGAGCGGCGTCCCCGTGTACGTCAACGTCGGCGGAACACTCGTGATGCTCAGGGATGTCGTGTTGACAGGTACCGAACCCCCGCTGCCGCAACCGGCCATCAACGCCACACACGCCAATCCAATACCAAGAAAAACACGCACGGAGAGAAGGTTTCTCATAGGGTTCACCGTTGCCAAGGATAACAAACTCAAGGCTCTGCCTGCCGCACCGCTCACCGGCGCAATTCACATCCTCTTCATCATGTTAGATGCGCCTTTGCGCTCAAACGGTTACGGTCTGCCCGCCTCGGCCGACGGCCCGCGGTACTCCGCCACCAGCCGCGCCAGACTCATGCCACCCGTAAACGCCCGCAGCTCACCCACCAGCCGCTCCCGCGCCGCCCCGGCAGTCAGCCCCATGTCGGTCGTCTCCGCCCGCAACAGCACCGGCAACGGCTTCATCTCGCCCGGCTGTGCAATCAGCGTCCCTGCGTTCGGCCGGCTGAAGATGATCCCGAAGTTCTTGTGCAGCACCGTGTACTCGCCGCATCCCGCCGGAGTGCACTGCGTCCCCGCCTCCATGTACTGGCTCACGCTGTCGTTGTATTGCGACGCGCTGAAGCTCTCCTCCGCGCCGTCCGCCGACCGCAGCTTCAGCGTCCCCTGCCACACCGCCTCCTCGCCGCGCGCCACATGGCACAGCGTCGTGTCGTGCGCCCCCAGCACCGGCGAAACACCCAGTTGGATGCGCACACCGCTCTCCGCGCTCACGTACTCCGCCCACTCGTACACAATCGTCCCCGTCGAAAGCTGCTCCGCCCACGTCCGCTCCAGCCGGTAACCTCCCAACTCCTTCGGAAACTCTCCCCGCACCACCGCCGCCTGCCGCTGCTCCGCCCCGCTCATCCGCCGCGCAATCATCACCGCCGCCGGCCCCGCATACGCAATCGAACCCACACTCACCACCACAGCCAGCGTCGCCAGCTTCGGCCAGTATCCGCGTCCCGTCGTCTCCAGCGGCGCAGGGTACGCCTCCTTCGGCCGCCCATACTTCCGTATCGTTAATATCAGCGCGCTCGCCGCCAGCGTGAACAGGCACGCCCCAATCACATAGTCCCCGCCCGTCGCGCGGTCCTGCAGCCACGGAATCCTCAGCGCCACCAGGTAGTACAGCACCAGCACGCACAGCCGCACAAAGTTGAACGCGTACCCCAACAGCACTGCCGCCGCCACCACCGCCGCCCACAGCCTCAACCGGAAGCGGTACACGTACCCGGCCACCAGCGCGATGTATCCCATCGTCGCCGCCCCGCGTATCCCGTTGCACCCGGGCGCAATAAACATCCCGAAGTCAGGCGTAAACATCAACCGCAACTGGTCCGGCGTCAGCTTTTGCCCCATCGCCATCGCAAACCCGCGCGCCACGTGCGCCGCCATCCGCTGCAGCGGCAAATCAATGTACACGTTGAACAGGTGCGGCACCGGGTCCACGCACAGCAGCAGCAGCAGTGGAAACAGCGCCGCGCGATACAGCCGCGTGCCGCCCATCAGCAGCACCACCCCGCTCACATAGGCAAACAGCACCAGCCCATGCGGCGGCAGAAATATCGAGATCGAAGGCGACAGCACCAGCAGCAGTACCGCCTGCGAACGCAGGTGCACCGCTGCCACCGTCAGCGCCACCACCCCTAAACCCCACCACGACCCGTCCAGCGTCCAACCCGTGCGCCGCCACGCCGCCAGCGTCAGCCCCAGGCTCACCAGCGGAATGAACATCCCCAGCGACTTCACCGGGTCGTACATCCACATCGCCCACAGCACATCCAGCGTGGGAAAGATGCTCAGCGCGCCAGCCACGCACACGCATACGGCCAACGTGGTTTTAAACGTGAAAAAGCCGCTCAACTCGCGGCGCAGATACGTAGTGAAGTTTTCTGCGTCGTTTGTCAGCGGCATGGAGAAAACATCGGGCCGCAGCGCGGCCCGGATTCGGTTGTGAGACGGCTACTTGCGGCCCTTGAAGCGGGCGCGGGCAGAGACCACAAACGCGCCTGCAGATCCCACCAGAGCGAGGATGGCCGTCGGTGCCTCCGGCGAGTCACCACAGCCGGACTGAGCGTACAGCGGCATCGCCGCCGCCAAAAGAAGTACTGCACCAACTACCAAAAGTGTCTTTTTCATGTGTGGCCTCTTGTTAAAAATGTATCGAATCTTGGAATAGCCTGTCAACCAACCTCAGTATACCCTCTTATGTCCTTTACATACAACCAGTTGCTGCCGCCCAAATTCCTCTTTTCCGCGTCTTCCCTAAGAGGATGCCTCACCGTTATACCGCCGTTTGCCTTGGCTGGCAACCCCTTTGTCGCACTATGCGGTTTTTTAACATTCCGGCTGGACAGAATCCCCTTATTCCGCGCGGTTGTGCTCCAGCCACAGCTTCAGCTCCGGCTCCTGCGCCGCATGCAAGTGGATGCAATCGTTGATGCTGTCCACCGATTGCTTCAGCATGCGCTCCGTCGCTGGCAGCGGATTTGCCCTCCAAAAATCCTCCATCTCCCCCCGCTGCGCCTCCGTGCAGAAGCTTCCCGTCACTCCCACCATCCGCTCTCCGCTGAACGTCGTCAGTTGCGCCTTCGTCTGCGGCCAATGCTCGCGCACGTACTTCCACGCCTGCTCCCGCGTCGCCGGCTCCGCCAGCAGCTCGTAGTACAGCACCCACGAGTCCTGGTTCTTCACCTTGCCCGCAGACAGGTAATCCAGCGTCCGCTCCACCAGCTTCGCGTCCCGGAACTCGCCCAGGCTCAACAGCGCCGTCTGCTGCACCTCCGGGTCCGTGGACGTCTCCGCCACCTGCTGCAGCTTGTCGTACAGCGTCGCGCTCCCGTGCACCGCCGCCAGCCGCACCGCCTCGCCGCCCAACTCCGCGTCCACGCTCGCCGGAGCGCTCACATACTTCTCCGCCAGCTTGCGCGCCGCCCCCACCACCTCCTCGTCGCCCGCCTCGCCCAGCAATCCGAACAGCAGCCCGCGCAGTTGCCGCTGCTCCATCGTCCCGCCCGTCGCCGGCAGCTTGTCGTACACCGGCTGGTACTCAGCGCGCAGCCACGCATCCAGCTTCGTGCGGTCCTCCGTGCTGGCAATCCGCGTCTTCACCGTTCCAATCTTCCGCTGCAGAGACTCCTGCACCGACACGTCCGCATCCGTGTGCAGCGCCGCGGCCAAATCCAGGAAGCCTCCCACGCTCCCCTGTCCGCTCCTCATCAGCGACCACACATCCCCCAGCAGCCCTAGCCGCTCCTCCGCCGTCAGCGTCGCCGTATGCGCCACCACCGCCTTCAACTCCTCCTTCGTGTACGCGCTCCGGTAGTACCCCTTGCTGTCCGCGTTCCCATACAGGAACGCCGCGTTCTTCGGCAGCCGCAGCGTGCTCGTCGCCCCCTCCGCCAGCTCGCACGCCGACCCCTCCGCCGTCTTGAAGCACACCGGCAGCTCCCAGCTCTGCTTGCGCTCGCCCGTAAACGTCGGAGACAGGAAGAACCGGCTCTGTGCCACCGTCACCTCCCGCCCATTCCTCCCGTCCGCCGCCGAAAAGCTCAGCAGCGGAACCCCGGCCTCGGTCACAAAGCTCTCCATCACCTTGTCCACCGGCCGCTTGCTCGCCGCCGTCTCCGCCGTCCAGAAGTCCTCCGCCGTAGCGTTCCCGTACATATGCGCCGCCAGATAGTTGTGTACCCCCTGCCGGAACGTCTCCTCCCCCACCCAGTGCTCCACCATCCCCAGCACCGCGCCTGCCTTCCCGTACGCGATCCCGTCAAACGCCTCGTTGATCTCGTCCGGCGTGTCCGCCTTCGCGCGGATCGTCCGCGTCGTCTGCAGCGCGTCCACGTTCAGCGTGCTGTCCAGCGTCTGCGCCACATCCTCCCCGTACTTCCACTCCGGCTTGTAGTCGTTGGCCGCCTTGTTCTCCATCCACGTCGCAAACCCCTCGTTCAGCCACAGGTTGTCCCACCACTGCATCGTCACCATGTCGCCAAACCACTGGTGCGCCATCTCGTGCGTCACCACCACCGCCACGCGCTTCTTCGTCTCCACCGGAGCCGTCGCCTCGTCCACCAGCATGTCCGCCTCGCGGAACGTGATGGCCCCGAAGTTCTCCATCGCCCCCGCCTCAAAGTCCGCCAGCCCGATCAAATCCAGCTTGGGCAACGGATATTTGATGCCAAAGTATTTGTCGTAGTACTTCAGCGTGTGCTCCGCTGCGTCCAGCGCCAGCTTCCCGTACTGCACCTTGTCCGGCGTCGCGCACACCCGGATCGGCACATCCTCCGCCCCGCCCGCTATGCACTGGAAGTCCCCCACCAGAAACGCCACCAGATACGTGCTCATCTTCGGCGTCGTCTGGAACGACACCGTGTGCTTCCCCTCGCCTGCCGCCGCGTCCGTCAGCACCGGCATGTTGCTGATGGCCACGTCCCCAGCGTCTATCGTCAGCGCGATGTCGAACGTCGCCTTCCGCGCCGGCTCGTCCCAACCCGGAAAAGCCCGCCGCGCGTCCGTGGACTCGAACTGTGTCACCGCATAACTCCGCTTCGCCGTCTTCGACAGGTAGAAACCCCGCAACTCGTTGTTCAGCTTCCCCGTGTAGTGGATCTCCAGCCGCGCCGCTCCTGCCTTCAACTCCGCCGGAAACGTCAGCGTCGCCTGCTGCTGCTTCTCGTCGTAGCTCACCTTGCCCGTCTGCACTTCGCTCGCCGCCCGCGCCACGCTGCCCGCCAGCCGCTGCTCAACCGTCACGCTCTCTATCGCGATCTCCGCCGCGTTCAGCGTGATGCTCGCCGTCGGACGCGCTATCTGCACGTCAATCGTCTCCACCCCCGCAAACGTCGCCGCCTTCAGGTCCGGCGTCAGATGCAAGCCGTAGTGCTCCGGCGTCACGCCCTCCGGCAGCCGCTGCCCCCACGCCCCCGCCGCCGCCATCAGAACCCCAACGCACACCATCGCCTGCATCGCCCGCATCTTCATCTCCATCACCTCTCCTGTGCCGGATTCAATCTACCGTTCAACCACAATCGTCTTCGTCCAAACCCTGCCCAACTCCTCCGCACCCTCGCGTGGCACAAACGCCGCCGCCTGCTCGTCCAGCAGAAAACTCAGCTTCCCGTTCGACGGCCTTATCAGTTGCGACGGTAGCCGCTCCACATCCCGCGGACCGAACAACACCTCCTGCAGCACCGCGGCCTTCCCCGCTCCCTCAATCAAAAAAATCACTTCGCTCGCGCGGTTGATCACCGGCGCCGTCAGCGTCAGCCGCCACGCGTCGATCTGCGGAACATGGTTGGCCATCGCCAGCCGCCCCATCTCCTCCACCGCCGCCGTCCCCGGAAAGATGCTCGCCGTATGCCCGTCCGCGCCCATCCCCAGCATCACCAGATCGAACTGCGGCACTTGCGCCCCCTCCAGCCGGAAGCTGTTCCGTATCGTCGCCTCGTACCGCTCCGCCGCCGCCTCCGGCCTCAGCTCGCCTTCCATGCGGTGCACCCGCGCCGCCGCCAGCGGAACCCACTCCAGCAGCGCCTCCTTCGTCATCCGGTAATTCGAGTCCGCATGCTCCGGCCCCACGCACCGTTCGTCCACCCAGAAAAGCTCCAGCCGCGTCCAGCGGTCGCTGAACCGCGCCATCTCCTCCGACGCCAGCACCCCCAGCATCGCCTTCGGCGTCGTCCCCCCGCTGATGGCCACCCGCGCCGGCCTCCCCGCGTCCTCCTCCGGTATCCGCGTGATGAACACCCGCGCCGCCGCCTCGGCCAGCGACTTCGCGTCCGGAAACACATAGAACCGCAGCTCCAGCTTCCCTGCCATCATGCCTCCGTATCCAAATTAATGGTTCAGCCAGTGCCGCCCGTCGCGCTCGATCAAATCGTCGCCCACCTCAGGCCCCCACGTCCCCGCCGCGTAGTTGGGGAAGTTCTTCTTCCGGTGCGCCCACGCCTCCAGAATCGGCGTAATCAGCGCCCACGTCGCCTCCACCCCGTCGCGATGCGCAAACAGCGTCGCGTCGCCCAGTATCGCGTCCAGCAGCAGACGCTCGTACCCTGTCGCCGAGCTGCCCCCAAACGCCGACGCATAGCTGAAGTCCATGTTCACCGGGCAGATGTTCATCGCCGGCCCCGGAGCCTTCGCCCCGAACCGCAGCGCTATCCCCTCGTCCGGCTGTATCCGCATCGTGATCCGGTTCGGCTCCACCGCCCCGCACGCCCCCGCCCCGTCCTTGAACATCAGCAGCGGCGGCTGCTTGAACTGGATCGTGATCTCCGTCGAACGCCGCGCCATCCGCTTCCCCGCCCGCACGTAGAACGGAACCCCAGCCCACCGCCAGTTCTCGATGCTCAGCTTCAGCGCCGCATACGTCTCCGTCTGCGAGTCCGCGTCCACGCGCTCCTCGTCGCGGTACGCCACCGCCGGCTCCCCGCCGTCCACCGACCCCGCGCCGTACTGACCCCGCGCCGTGTCGTTGATCGGAATCGCCTGCATCGCCTGCCACACCTTCATCTTCTCCAGCCGCACCGCGTCCGCGCCAAACGACACCGGCGGCTCCATCGCCACAAACGCCACCAGTTGCATGATGTGGTTCTGCACCACGTCCCGCAGCGCGCCCGCCTGCTCGTAAAACGGCCCCCGCCCCTCGATCCCCAGCGTCTCCGCCGCCGTGATCTGCACGTGGTCCACGTAGTTCCGGTTCCACACGCTCTCGAAGATTCCGTTCGCGAACCGGAACACCAATATGTTCTGCACCGTCTCCTTGCCCAGATAGTGGTCGATGCGGAACACCTGCTCCTCGCGGAACACCTGGTTCACCTCATCGTTCAGCGCCCGCGCGCTCTCCAAATCACGCCCGAACGGCTTCTCGATGATGATCCGTACCCAGCCGCCCTCCGCCCCCGGCTTGTTCAACCCATGCGCCCCCATCCGCTCGATGATCCCCGAGAAGTACTCCGGCGACGTCGCCAGATAGATGAGCCGGTTCCCCTTCGTCCCGAACTCCGCGTCCATCTCCGCCAGCCGCTGTTGCAGCGCCGCGTACCCCGCGTCGTCGTCAAAGTTCATCGCGTGGTAGCGTATGCGCCCCGCAAACGGCCCCAGCTTCTCGTCCTCGCCCGACGCCCCGCCGTACTTCTCGATGCCCGCGCGCATATCCGCAGCAAACTGATCCCCCAGCGGTCGCCGCGCCACGCCCAGCACCGCGAACTCCGTCGGCAGCATCCCCGCCTGCTCCAGATGGAACAGCGCCGGCAGCAGCTTCCGCTTCGTCAAATCGCCGCTCGCGCCAAAGATGACCACCACGCACGGGTCCGGACGCCGTTCCGCGCCCCGTCCCACCCGCATCGTCTCCGGTGTAAAGCTCACTCCCGTTGTGGACATCCTCTGCCTTTCAAACTCTCGTCTTGGTTCGTTCTTCCGTACTACTCAGAATAATCCGTCCCCAGCGTCACCGGCTCCCACGCCTTGAAGTCCTTCTCCAGCATCGCCAGCTTGTCCTGGAACCGACGGTGCGCCGCCGCTCCCAGCAACAGCCGCAGCGGAGGCTCCGCACTCTCCACCGCCTGCATCATCGCCCGCGCCCCCTTCACCGGATCGCCCTTCTGGCTCCCCGCCGCGCCCGCAAGGTTCGCCTTCACCTTCCCCGCCGTCTCCGCGTAGTCCGCAATATCCGTCTTCGCAAACACCGCCGACCCCGCCAGAAACTCCGTCCGGAACGGCCCCGGCTCCACAATGGTCACCTTCACGCCCAGCGGCTTCAGCTCAATCGCCAGCGCCTCGCTCACTCCCTCCACCGCGTACTTCGTCATGTTGTAGATGCCCAGCCCCGGCGTCGAAATGATTCCCGCAATGGACGACAGGTTCAGGATGTGCCCGCTCCGCTGCTTGCGTAGCTGCGGCAAAAACGCCCGCGTCACCGCCAGCAATCCAAACACGTTCGTCTCCACCACCCGCCGAATCTCCTCGTCGCTCGCCTCCTCCACCGCCGCCATCACGCCGTACCCAGCGTTGTTCACCAGCACATCCACCCGTCCAAACTTCGCCAGCGCCGCATCCCGCGCCGCCGCTATCTGCTCCGGCTTGGTCACGTCCAGCGGCAGCGCCAGCGCCCGCCCTGCATACTTCGTCTCCAAATCGCGGATCGTCTCCACCTTGCGCGCCGTCGCCACCACGACGCCGCCATCCGCCAGAACCTCCTCGGCCAGCACACGCCCCAACCCCGACGAACATCCCGTGATGAACCACACCTTGCCCTGCATAATCGCCTCGCTCCTGGGTATTGGATGCTGCTGCTCTTGCCGTGGAATCTGTTTACTTCCAAGACTTCGGCATATACAGCGCCTCAATCGCCTTCACCTTGTCCAAACGCCGCACAAACCGCTCCTCGCTGGCCGCGAACTTCGCCTTCAGGAACGCGTCCACGCTCTCCATCGCCAGCGCCGGCCCAATGATGCGCGCCCCCAGCACCAGCACATTCATCTCGTCGTGCTCCACCCCCTGGTGCGCGCTGTACGTGTCATGGCACATCCCCGCCCGCACGCCCGGCATCTTGTTGGCGGCCACGCACACCCCCACCCCCGAGCCGCATATCAGGATTCCCCGCTCCACCCGTCCCGCCATCAACTCCTTGCCGACGGCCGCGGCAAAGTCCGGATAATCCGAAGGCTTCGTGTCGTACGCCCCCAGGTCGGCCACCTCGTGCCCCAGCGCGGCCACATGCTGCCGCACCTCCTCCTTCAGCGGAAACCCCGCATGGTCGGCGGCGATTGCTATCTTCATCTCGTCTCCTTAAACACTTCAGGGAACAGGTTAACCGATTACGCCATCCGCTGTCCCCTGTCCCTGATTTTCGCGCCTTGTCCCCTGTTTTAGGGCGCTACTTCCGGATTGCCGACAATACGGGCGTTGGGCACCCGCCGCTCAATAGGGATACACAACATGCATATCAAACAGAGACGGTACGGGTAATGAGCCCATTGCATCCGGAATTGCTCCACCTCTTATGAAATCGTCTACGCGTGTCCATAGTCGAATCGTCGTACCCACCGGCTCTCCTGCGTATGTAGCGGGTTTAAATTTTAGCTTTCGGAGCATCTCTTTCGATTGCATGATTTCATCGTGATCACTCGCTGCTTGAACCCATATATCGCCCACATCTCCTTTATCTGTGATGGTGACAATGAATAGCAGTGTCGGCTTTGGAGGCCCACCTTTGTGCATTCCCGACGTATCGAAGAGTGGCACCGGTGGCGAAAATTGAGCGTCCCCTAGACCAATCATCTTCCATTGCCCATTCAGGGAAATAGCCCAGCCTTTGCAGAACGGCTCAGGATGGTCTCTGTTGTAAGGGATTCTGCATTCAAGCTCTATCGGAAGATTGAGAATTGCACTCTTATCATCTGGATAAAAGAGCATTGCTTGCAGTTGTGGCAGAACCACGGATGATGCCGCATCCTGCAAATCCACATCTATCTTAATGGGATGAAAAAAGTAAAAAGGAATGTTTGAAAACTTTGTCCCTCCATACTGGAAATGAATCGGGTCTACTGAAGTGCCGAACAATATGATGTGGTTGTTTTTTGCTTCCGCCCACTTCACAAGAAATGCCGTGAGTGCATAAACATCAACCTTCCCTAATTTCAATGCGTTCTTGTCCCATGTGTATGTAACTACATCGTCGGCCGAATTACTGCGCAAATATAATGGCTTGCCCTTCAACGCTTTTTCAAATGACTTAACGTCCGTTTGCGCACGCATATTTGGTGCGAGCATCGCGATTAGAAGTAACCAGACAACATGGCATTTTTTCATGCCCGGAATTCTAGCACCATGTTGTGCGTGATTGACGGGCAATCTGTCAGTTGCCCTTCGCCTTAAATAAAAACAGGCCCGCGCATCGCGCGAGCCTGTATCTGTTTGAGTGAGGGTTACTTGGCCATCGCCTTCTTCGCGTGCTCCACCACGTTCGCCACGTTGAAGCCCAGCTTGTCGAACGCCGTCTTCCCCGGAGCGCTGGCGCCAAAGCGGTCCAGGCCAATCACCTCGCCCTTCGCGCCCACGTACTTCCACCAGCCCATCGTCGCGCCCGCCTCAATCGACACCGTCGGCACGCCCTTCGGCAGCACGCTCTCCTTGTACGCCTCCGGCTGCTCGTCGAAGACCTTCCAGCTCGGCATCGAGACCACGTTCGCCTTGATTCCCTGCTTCGCCAGCTCCTTCGCCGCATCCTGCGCCAGCGAAACCTCCGAGCCCGTCGCCAGCAGAATCACCTGCGCGCCCGCGCCGCCTTCCAGCGTGTACGCGCCCTTCAGCGCGCCCTTCGTCTTCGCCGGATCCTGTATCGGCAGCACCTGCCGGCTCAGCGCCATAAAGCTCGGGCTCTTGCGCTCCAGCGCCAGTTGCCAGCACACCGCCGTCTCGTTCGCGTCCGCCGGACGGAAGTCCGTCATCCCCGGAATCACGCGCAGGCTCATCAACTGCTCCACCGGCTGGTGCGTCGGCCCGTCTTCTCCTAATCCAATGGAATCGTGCGTGAAGACGAACAGCGAGTGCACCTGCATCAGCGCCGCCATCCGCAGCGCCGACCGCGCATAGTCGCTGAACACGAAGAACGTGGACCCGTACGGAATCAGCCCGCCGTGCGCCGCCATCCCGTTCACCATCGCGCACATCCCGAACTCGCGCACGCCAAAGTAAACGTTCTTGCCCTTCGCATCCACATGGAAGTTCGCGCTGTCTTTGAAAATCGTCATCGTGGAGCTGGTCAGGTCCGCCGCCCCGCCGAAGATCTCCGGCAGCGTCGTCGAAAGCGCCGCCATCACCTGTCCGCCCGCCACGCGCGTCGCAATCGGCTTGTCCGCCGGGAACGCAGGCAGCTTCGCCTCCCAGCCCGCCGGCAGCTTCGCGGCGAACACCCGCTCAAACTCCGCCGCCTCCGCCGGATGCGCCGCCTTGTAACCGGCAAACAGAGCCTTCCATGCGTCGTGCGCCTTCTTGCCGTTGGCGCGACCCGTGTCAAAGTTCGCCTTCACCTCATCCGGCACGTAGAAGAACTTGTCCTCCGGCCAGCCCAGCGTCTTCTTCGTCGCGGCCACCGCCTCCACGCCCAGCGGCTCGCCGTGCGCGGCCTTGGTCCCTGCCTTCGGGCTGCCGTACCCGATGATGGTCCGCATCAGCACCAGCGTCGGATTCTCCTTCTCCGCCTTCGCCGCCGCCACCGCACCCTCCAGCGCCGCCAAATCGTTGCCGTCCTCCACCCGCAGAGTCTGCCATCCGTACGCCTCAAAGCGCTTGGCCACGTCCTCCGTGTAGCTCAGGCTCGTCGGCCCATCCAGCGAAATCAGATTGTCGTCGTAGAACACAATCAGCTTGCCCAGCTTCAGCGTGCCGGCCAAACTCGCCGTCTCATGCGAGATGCCTTCCATCAAATCGCCGTCGCCGCACAGCACGTACGTGTGGTGGTCCACCACCTCGAAGCCCGGCTTGTTGTACACCGCCGCCAAGTGCTTCTCCGCCACGGCCTCGCCCACCGCCATCGCAAATCCCTGTCCCAGCGGCCCGGTCGTCACCTCCACGCCCTCGGTCTCTCCATACTCCGGATGCCCGGGCGTAATCGAGTGCCACTGCCGGAAGCTCTCCAGGTCGCTCATCTTCACGTTGTAGCCGCTCAAGTGCAATATCGAGTACAGCAGCGACGACGCGTGCCCGTTCGACAGGATGAACCGGTCGCGGTCCGTCCACTTCGCATCCCCTGCGTCGTGCTTCATCAGCTTGTTGTAGAGCAGGTACGTCACCGGCGCGCAGCCCAGCGGCGCCCCCGGGTGTCCGCTGTTGGCCTTCTGCACGGTGTCCAGCGCCAGAAAGCGCAGCGCGTTCACGGATAGCTGATCCAGATTGCTCATGGTCGGTTCGTCTCTTCCTGTTTCCAGACGGCGCGGGGACGCACGCGGAGATGGGTTTGAAATCCGTTTTTTAGTGTACCAAGCCACCCCCTGTCGGATGTATGCTTCCCCCGTACCCCATCCTTCACCCAAGGAGCTTCCATGCTATGTGCAACGTCGGCGGCCTCGACCGTACCCTCCGCATCCTGATTGGCATCGCCCTCATCGCCCTCACCCTCACCCACCACATCGGCCTCTGGGGCTGGCTCGGCCTCATCCCCCTCCTCACCGGCCTCTTCGGCTTCTGTCCGCTCTATAAAATCTGCGGCTGCGGCTCCTGCTGCAAAAAATAACCGCGCTGGTCTTGGCGTACTTCCCTCCCCAATCCGCTATAATGGAATCAGAGCAAAGCACAGCCCCCGCCCGGCGGGGGCTTTTTCGTGCCTCTAAGTCCTTTGTTGTCTAGTTTTTGACCTATAACCCTTTTAGATTGCCTACTTTAGCAGTCGCACAACCACATATAGGCACTAACTTACTTGAGCAATCAAGTGGGAGGGGGTTCCCGTGCTAAGTATTGCAAATAATAGGGGAAGTGGGAGAATTGCCCATTTAGCGCGTGCAATTCATTCGGGAAGAAGTAAATATAGATTCATGCTGGGTCTTTCTGCGTACTTTGATGAGTCTGGCCATTCGGAAGACGGGAGGTGCCGTTTTGTTGGCATGGGCGGCCTGTGCGCCCCGTCTTCAGCGTGGGAGGATTTCCACGTCAAGTGGCAGTCCATATTGGACGAATACTGTGCAGGAAAGCCATTTCACGCTAAAAACTTTGCACACCACGCGGAACCATTCAACGGATGGGATGAAAAAAAGCGGCGAAAGTTTTTCGGAAGCTTGGTGAACGCCATCAGAGAATCTGGCGCACGCCCTGTTGCATCGGCGGTCTCGCTAGAGGCCTACGAGTCAATCTGTCAGGGGATACCAACAGCAAAGAAAATACTAAACGACCCATATTATTTATGTTTTCAGGATGTGACTCGCGCCGCCGCTGTGAGCGTGATAGGGTACTCAATCGAAAACCGAAAAAATATAGAGGAATTCCAAGACAACGAACGCGTGGCGATGGTGTATGCGCACCAAGAACAGTTTGGGGCAATCTCTAGTCCAGAGGGCACCGGTTCAAAAAACATGGGCAGGGCGGAGAGTTTATGGCACGCGATTAGAGATGCACACCCACACTTCGGGCGGTGGATGGGTTCATACTCTTCTGATTCGCCAAATAATCTTACTTTTCTTCAGGCCGCAGATTTATTTGCGTATGAGTTTACCCATGAATTTGAGAATAGAGTAAATAGGCCGCAAGATCCGATGCGGTGGGGATTGTCCCAGCTTCTTCCCGATTGGCCACAGCAAAATTTTCTACACAAGTTCTATGGCGTGCCCCAACTTTTAGAATTGCTGATTGAAAGCGGATTTTTAGGCCCACACGAAGATACTAGAAATGGAGTATCAATAGAATCTTCGATGAGCAGCATTATGCTGCGCGATTTATTGTTTGGACGGAAGCATGATAGAAATAAAAACGATGACCGATAAACAAAAGTTCGATGCGGCGATGAAGAAGATTCTCTCTGTATCGCCCGAAGAACTGAAAAAGCGCGAAGCAGAATGGAAAGCGGAAAGAGAAAAGGCCAAGCAAGCTAAGCCTTCCTCTTCCCGCGTCCCTGCCTCTTCCTAGAAGGCCGTTTCTCCCACCTTGCCAGTGACCTCCGCATAGGTCAGCCGCTTTCCCGCAACCTGCGATAAAACCTTAGCGAACCGCTTCTCATCATCCATCTTGCGACGGTTGTTGTAGCGGAAAATCTGCTCATCCAAATAGCGTCCGAGATGATACGGCTCGACGGATACATAAGTTCCGAACAGTCCACGCTTCAACAGTGACCAGAAGTTCTCGATGCCCTGAGTGTGAACCTTGCCGTTCACATATTCGACCATGTGATTCACGGTCTTGTGGGTGTACTCGTTCAAGTCCTTGAGGTCGTAATAGGTGGAGAATTGGTCGGAGTAGATGGTGGAACGCTTGCCGATGTTCGCCGAGATTGCTTCAAACAATGCCGGTTTCTTGGCGTTGGGTACGACCATAGCGCGAACCTCTTTGGTGCGACGGGTCAGCATACCGAATACCACGG